>ERZ791926.10-NODE-10-length-253520-cov-16.924187_pt1 | contig 253520 bp, 207 predicted proteins | sample MGYA00510131_ERZ791926 | MGnify/ENA primary metagenome ERZ791926 (study PRJEB30046, sample SAMN00792052) | human gut metagenome | study: EMG produced TPA metagenomics assembly of the A metagenome-wide association study of gut microbiota in type 2...
TGTTACCTCCACATTCTTTTTTATTTTGAATGTCCGCAAAATCCGTCCTACATCTGCTGAGCAGCATAGAAGGATTCCACATTTTGCTTCGCTATCTGATAATCCCGCATCTCTTTTTTTATTTTCTTGTATTCGCTGTAAGCTGCCTTTTTCTCTGAAAGCAGTCTTACAAATTCTTCATTCAGATCTTTTACCTTTGGGATCTTTCCATCCGGCAGTTTTGGAAATGCTTCCTTGGCTGCCTTATGAAGAGTGATTTCATCCCGATGTGCCTCGAAAAATTTCTTACTATACCCTGATTTTCGGTAAGTAATGTATGTTTCCCTGGTCTTGGCATAATTGATAATGTGAGTCTTTATCACTTTATTTGTTGCCATCTTCTCCTCTGCATCTTTGATGGTTTTCATAAGTTCATGGTATTTTGCAGAACTCCCATCCACCAATGCATCCAGCGTTTTCTTATCGTGAATAGCATGCTGCTGTAAAAACAGAATAGATTCCGCAAACTGTTTCACATTATATTTTTTCGCCCACTGGACATATCCGCCGTTCTTTCCATACCAACTAGATGATACCCAGTCTGCATCCCACCTCTTCGATATCCATATCACGTATCACCTAGTCGGTATCCCACACTTCTGCTCCCTTTCAATTGATACCCCTTTCCTGATATCCCTCTTCCCGGATGCACAACAAGCATATCACCTAGCCGGTATCTTCTGGCAACGGGTGTGCGTATCAGCTAGATGGTATGCAGCTATCGGAAGCCGTTTGTTGATACAAGAATTTACATACCAGTAAGGTGATACATGATAAACGTTGCCGAAATATACTGCATATCACTAAGGCGGTATGTGGTGAACGATATCGGAATATACTGCATACCTGTAAGGTGTTATCTGATGATCGATACCGAGGTATTCTGCATACCTATAAGGCGATATCTCATAATCAATACCGAGACATACTGCATACCTATAAGGCGATACCCCATAACAGATAGCGAGACATTCCGCATACCAATAAGCTGATATCGGATGAACGATACCGGGACATATTGCATACCAATAAGCTGATATCGGATGTGCGCATACCAATGTTTTAATATCAGATAAATGGGTACTGTCGGGAATGGATGTCCAGAAAACGGATGCGGATAGAAGTGTACCGACTGAAACGATATCGATTGAACCGTATGCAGGCGAACCGGTATCTAAACACCCGGATTCAGAGTATGAGTATGCAAATGCTATAGGATCCGCATTACCGAGAACTACATAGAGGGCGCAGATCTGTGGGAACATACTGGGTTTTAAGGGATATGGGAACAGAGTACGGGGGTTCTAATCATTCAGGCGCCAAACTGTGCCAGAATACAGCATTGGAATGCAATTTTCTTGGTGTCCAATCAATGCGCGTGGCATAGTGAACCCTGTGTGCCATTCCGAGGATATAGAAAACATTACTTACTATATAAAGTAATAACGTAGTAGTTTGTTTACTAGTAGTTCTTTCACTAGTAGTTGTTTACATAGTAGTTCTTTCTAAAAATGTCATCTCTCTCGATTCCGTCTCTTTCAAAAAAATAAGAGCAGGACACATACCCGCTCTCACTTCGTAATCTTTTTACTTTGCAAATTTTATGCTTGTACACCAAGAACCTTACTTGTTGTGTGCCATTCCGTGGATATTGAATGCATTACTTAAATCTCTCCGGCAGAATTACAAATATATTGACATATCTTTCTGGCTTGATTATATTAAGACTATTGATTAAAGATTTTCATTTTCTGATGCAGATTATAAAAAGATGGTGAGACTTAGGGTGAGACCTAACAATGTCGACGCCTCAAATCCTTTATTTTTCTGGCTTTGCGCTATTGGGGTAATGTTCAAGTCCCATCTCCTGCATTGATACATTTATTGAAAAGCCTTGAGAATAGTTATCTCAAGGTTTTCTTTTTATTGAAACAATAGAATGTTCGCGGAGCGTGCATTCTATTGTTTCAATAAAACACATTAGATGTTATAATATAGTCATAAATTCAGGAGGTACACACTATGCCATTATCAAAAGAATCTTCTTTCACAACAGATTATATATTCTCTCTTCCGGAAGGGCAGAGAGCGGAACTGATTGATGGTGTTGTTTATGATATGGCACCACCAAACCGGCTTCATCAGGAACTCGTTTCAGAACTTCACTATAAGATTACTGATTATATCAAAAAAAACAACGGTGCCTGCAAAGTTTTTCCAGCCCCATTTGCCGTTTTCCTAAACGCGGATGACAAAACTTATGTGGAACCGGATATCAGTGTTATTTGTGACAAATCCAAGCTGGATGACCGCGGATGTGTCGGTGCACCGGACTGGATCATTGAAATTGCATCTCCAAGTACCAAACGCACGGATTACGGTGTGAAATTATTCAAATATCGCTCTGCTGGTGTGCGTGAATACTGGATTGTAAATCCTCTTACGAGAACAGTGAATGTCTATGCTTTAGAAAAAGAAGAATTAAATGATCAATACAGTTTTGACGATGACATTGCGGTATGTATTTATGACAATTTGACTATCAATATTACAGAGTTACTAAAACAATAAAAAACTGCTTAGGCAAAACGGATGACTCCGTTTTGCCTAAGCAGTTTTTTATTCATTTACTTCATACAGATAACTCTTGCCTTGTTTTCCAACCCGAACGACGATTTCAAGGTCTGTTAAGATCAGAAGAACGGTCTGCGCAAGCCGCACCGGGATTTTGGCGTGCTTTGCAAAATCTTTTGCAGTAAATTGTTCCGGCAGATCATATGGAACAAACTGCATGTAATCTTCCCTTCGGTCGATACAGACTTCCTCTGCAAACTTTACCGGAATGCGGTCGTACCGCTCACTTCCCTTTTTCTTATCCCTGCTCCATCCATTTAAAAGGCGGTACTCCTCCATATCAAGCAGCGCCAGTTTTAAATGCAGATTCGGATTTGATAAATAAGGGCGGATCTTATAGAGCTCAATAAATGCCATATAGGGATTTCCGGTCTTTGGTGACTTGCGTTTCGGTGAAGTCTCCCCGGTTTCCTCGTTAATCCACGACAGCCACTTGATATGGGGAATTGGATAAACGATCGTGACCGGATATAGTGGCAGAAAAGCGTCAAGCTTTCGCCGCATTTTATTAAATGCCCTTGTCTGGATCTCGATGATCTCCTGACCGGTGTAGATGTCTGCCACAAAATTTTCAATCGGGATCTCATGCATATCCGTGTCCGGTGCATAATAATTCTTCATGACTGCATGCACTGTTTTTTCGGATAATGTACCGATTCCCTGCCGCATTCTCTGGCTTCCTACAATTTTATTTTTTGTATGATCAAATAAAGTTTTATCGATACACAAGTTTTCGACCTTTCAATTTTTTTATCCTGTAAGGCAGTTCGTAAATCTTCTATTTTTCCGGATGCTTCATATTTTTCAAAATATCGAAACAGTCAAATGTTGCAAAATAATCATCCGGTGTCTCTGCACGACGGATGAGCTGTGTGGAGCCATCTTCTTTTAGCAGGATTTCTGCGGAGCGGAGTCTGCCGTTATAATTGTAACCCATGGAAAATCCGTGTGCTCCTGTGTCATGGATCACGAGCAGATCACCCATATCAATCTTCGGAAGCATGCGGTCAATCGCAAATTTGTCACAGTTTTCACAAAGAGAACCTGTCACATCGTATTTGTGATCGCACGGTTCATTTTCTTTTCCCATGACCGTGATATGATGATATGCACCATAAATTGCCGGGCGCATAAGGTTTGCAGCGCAGGCATCCACACCAATGTACTCTTTGTAAGTGTGTTTCTCATGGATTGCTTTTGTCACAAGACAGCCATAAGGTCCTAACATGAAACGTCCCATTTCCGAATAAATGGAAATATCGCCAAGTCCCGCCGGAACTAAGATTTCCTCAAACGCTTCTCTGACACCCTCTCCGATCACACGGATATCATTTGGCGTCTGATCCGGGCGGTAAGGGATTCCCACACCACCGGAAAGGTTGATAAATTTAATATCGCAGCCTGTCTTGTCCCGAAGTTCCACCACAAGTTCAAACAGCTGACGCGCCAGCTTTGGATAGTATTCATTCGTAACGGTATTGCTCGCTAAAAATGCATGGATACCAAAGTATTTTGCACCTTTTTCTTTTAAAATTTTAAATCCTTCAATGATCTGTTCATGGGTAAATCCGTATTTTGCATCTCCCGGGTTATCCATGATCCCATTGCTCATTTTAAATACACCGCCCGGATTGTAACGGCAGCTGATGGTCTCCGGGATATGTCCGATCGTCTGCTCTAAAAAGTCAATGTGTGTAAAATCATCCAGATTAATGATGGCACCAAGTTCATCCGCAAAAGCAAATTCTTCCGCCGGTGTATCGTTGGAGGAAAACATGATATGCTGTCCGTCAAATCCCTGGGAATCTGCTAACATCAGCTCGGTTAAAGAAGAACAGTCGCATCCGCAGTCGTACTCTTTTAAAATGTTTAAAATAAATGGATTTGGAGTTGCCTTTACCGCAAAATATTCGCGGAAGCCCGGATTCCATGCAAACGCCTCTTTCACTGCTTCCGCATTCTCACGGATTCCCTTTTCATCATATAAATGAAATGGTGTCGGGTATTTTTTCACGATCTCATCTAGCTGTTCCTTTGTTACAAATGGTTTCTTTTCCATAAATTCTGCCGCCTTTCGCCATGTATTTTTCTATAGTCTTATCCTGCTGCTATCTGGATTCAGTACTTTCCCTGCTGTCTGTGATATATTGCTCGATCTGTTCATCCAGATAAACATTAAATTCCTGCATGAACTTTAAAATCGTGTCTGTCTCCTCTTTGGAATAACGGGACAAAAACTGCATGTCACGCTTCTCCCACTGCTTATGACGTTTTTCATGTTCTTTAAAGAGAACCTTGCCGCACTCAGTCAATTTAAAATATACTTCTTTTTTATTTGTCTCCAACGTGTATTTTTCGATCAGACCTTTTGCAAGAAGTTTTTTCGTCATCTTGCTGATCGCACCACGCGTCATCTGCATCTGTTCTGCAATTTTGGTGACATTTGGCAGTTCCAGACGTCCAATATTATCAATACAATGTGTCTCCGAATAACCATACTCATCGAGACACTGGCTTTCTGTCAATTTTGAAAGCATATCCTGATGCTCTAACATAAGAGCGATTTCCTGTAACAAACGTTGTTGTTCTTTCATAGCTCCACCTCGTTTTGTTTCCATGTCAACATTTATCATACCCAATATATCGCATTGATAATTTTATGTCAATGTCTCCAAGGCAAATTTTTTCTCATGAGTTTGCTTTGAAAAAGTTTCTCAGCTGAATGGAAAAAGTGATTGACATTTTACCCAAATTCGCATATAGTCTTTATGAAGAAACGAAGTTTACAACCGTATGGCTCATTGCCTAAGCGGGCTGCTCGTTTCTTTTTTTGTGCGCACAAAATCATATAAATATAATTTTCCATCCTCATCTCTTCTTACAAGCATTTTTGCAGAATATATATGATATCCTTCAAGTTCTCCATTTTCATCATATTTTGGTATGCCAAATCTTGTATCATAACGATACCAGCCTTTCTTTGCTTTCGCTTTTTCATTAGCCCCCTTCAACCTGATTTTATCTTTGGAATGGCAAAATTCATCTGGAAAATCGTTACCAATATAGATTTTTTCGCATGTTTCCAGAATCTCATATGTGTTTCCAATATACTCCTTTAAATATTCCTCAATTTCATTCCAGTCAATGTTTCGCCTTGATTTAAATCTTATATCATTTATCAACACAATGCTTTTATTATTTTCATCCTGAATAATATGAATTCTCTGATCTTTCTTACTGCTCTCTAACTGTATTTTATAAGCTAAAAGACGCAATACATATTCCGGCATTTTTCTTCTTCCAGCTTCCCACTCCTCTATAGTCCGCAATGGAATTCCCTGCTGTCTCGCAAACTCTGCCCTGTTAAATCCGGTGATATTTCTCAATTGTTTCATTCTTTCTGCTATCGTATACTGTTCTCCCATAATTCCCCCTAAAAATAATACCACTCATTGAGTGGTATTATTGTAACATATTCTATGTATAATTCAACTTATTTCACAGATTCTTCCGGAAAAACAGTTTTATATTATCTGTCTTTCCGGAGAGTTTTATCCATAAAAATGTGTATTTGCTTTTCCTTACATTGTCCTGGCAACAACTCTGATTACATTTGCCGCATTAAACTGTAAATCTGCTTTCGTGATTTTATATCCATCAATCTCTTTTCCCGTTTTAACCGCTTCTACAATATCATCGACATTTTTCTGGCATCCTGGCATCTGGATGTCATTGCCTGCATAAATACAGCCGGTAGATGCTGAGATTGGATAAGCTGGTTTGAATTTTCCGGTAATCATCGGCATATCCTGTGAGGTGAACCAGTCGGTCATCACTACTCCTTTAAATCCCCATTCGTCTCTTGCCATTCCCTGGATCAGATCATGGCTGTTTGCTGTATGGATACCGTTTAACAGGTTGTACGAAGTCATGATGGATAATGGCTGTGCTTCACGCACTGCAATTTCAAATCCCTTCAGATAAATTTCACGAAGTGCCCGCTCACTTACATGTGCATTGACAAAGTAACGGTTATCTTCCTGATTATTCACCGCAAAATGCTTGATCGTTGTTCCCTTGCCCCTGTGCTTCTGTACTCCTTTTGTCATTGCTGCCGCAATTTTACCGGAAACATATGGGTCTTCGGAATAATATTCAAAGTTACGTCCGCAAAGCGGATTTCTGTGAATATTTAACGCTGGTGCAAGCCACAGATCTACATGAAATTGTTCCATTTCTGAACCAACCATATCTCCAGCCTTTTCTACAAGTTCTGTGTTCCATGACTGTGCCAGTGCCCAGCCAATTGGAATTGCAGTACAATACTGATAATAATTATCCACTTCCTTCTCATCGATATTTGGATTAAATGGTGTGTATGCATCCCCCATCACCTCTCCACCTGGAAGAAGTGTTCCATCCTTTTTCGTCTTAAAATGTGGCTGCAAGCGAAGTCCGGCAGGACCATCTGCAAGTATCATATTCTTGATTCCTCTTGATTCTTTGCATACAGAAGAGGTATCTCCTGCTGCTCCAGGTACAGTGTATGATGCATTTCCAACAACTTCTCCTCCGTCAGCACGTAAAGTACCCACACAAAATTCTGCTAGCTCTTCCGTTAAAAGCTGCGCCACTAATTCTTCTACAGTTGCTTTTTCTGAAAGAATATCCTGCATGGTAATTTTCTCTGTCTTATCTGTATGGTATTCCTTCCGCATTCCCTGATAAACAACCGTTTTTTGTGCAATTGCTGTTGTGTCAAAGATTACTTTTTCTGCCTGATAACCAGCGGCTTCTTTTTTCTTTTCTTCCAATTTTACAGCATCCGGATGAATCTCATTCAGTGCGACATCCAGTGCAAACAAATTTTTTGCCTTTAATGTTTGTATATCTTCACAGACTTCTATAACTCCTGCAACTTTTGTAGAAGCCGAGCTATTTCCGACCCGGATAATATAGTCACCTTTTTCCAATATCCATGCTGCTTCTTTTTCTGAATAAGACGCCATCTGTTCTGCCTGATACTTTAAGACAATCTCTTCTGTTTCACCCGGTTCCAGCAATTTTGTTTTTTGGTACGCTGCCAGCTCCTGATATGGCTTTTCCATTACTCCGCCGGCTGCACTATAATATACCTGAACAACCTCTTTTCCGGCATAAATTTTTCCTGTATTTTTTACAGTTACAGGAATCTGAATTTCATTCCCTTCCACACTTATCTTTCCAGCTTTTATCTCAAAATCAGTATAAGATTTTCCATATCCGAAACAGTACAGTGGTTTCACACCAAAGCTGTCAAAATAGCGATATCCAACATAGATACCATCTTCGTACATTTCATCATGTACACTCTCATTATGACTGAATTTTGCGGAAGATGGATAATCCATATAATTTTCTGCCCATGTATCTGTTGTCTTCCCTGATGGATTTACTTTTCCGGTCAACACATCCAGAAGTGCATCTCCACCAAGATTTCCCAGCTGACTCATCAAGAGAATTGCATTGACTCCCGCTATTGATCTCATTTCTGAAAGATCCATAACTCCGCCAATATTTAATACCACAATCAGTTTATCATATACCTCAGCAAGCAGATGAATGTTTCCTCTTTCGTGTGGATATAATCTGTAATCCCCCTCCTCGTCAAACCGGTCTGCTCCTTCCCCGGAATTTCTGGCAATCACATATACTGCGGTATCTGTCTCTGACACATCAATGTCATTGATGGTGATGATCTCGCAGTCCGGTTCTTTGTAAGGGTGGTCAAACATTACTGCAAATTCAGATGTCTGTTTTCTCGCTGCTTCCTCCTTCATCCACTGCACATAAGCTGCTTTCGCAGCGCTGGTATTCTGCTCCTGTCTGTCTAACCATGCAGTTGTCGTAACCTCAATTCCGGCATTTTGAAATCCCTGTTCAATGTTCACATTATTTCTTGTGTTTACATCTCCCGATCCAGTACCGCCTTTGATCGTCGCACGTGCCCCATTTCCGAAAAGTGCCACTTTTTTTGTATGAATTGGTAAAGCTCCATCGTTTTCCAGAAGTACCATACATTCCCCTGCAAGTTTTCTGGAAATCTGCGCATTTATAACTTCTCTCTCTTCAATCTCAGCTGTTTTCGATGCGAAAATTTCTACCATATAGATATCTCCTCCCTGTAATCCAATTATTTTTCTTTTTATGTCAAGATTTGCCGGCAAATTTTCTTTTCTAAAGAAGTTCTTCCGGCAAATTTATGTATGATTTATTTCTGATGTCTTGCATCTAAGTCCCTGCGGATCTCTTCATACTTCTGATCTGTGATCTCATAGAAGTACATGGAAATTAAGGATGCGATATATCCTAAGATTGGCATCCCGAATCTTAAGAATACGATCATATTGATAACCGCTGGTGACTGATCCTGATTTGCCACGAATCCAACTAATCCAAGGAAAAAGCTTGCGATAAATCCGCCAATTGCCATGCCAAATTTGTTGATAAATGTTAAAGAAGAAGATAATAAACCATCTCCTCGTTTTCCATATTTCCATTCTGCGTAATCTGAACATTCCGGCAGCATTGCCCAACCAAGGTTGCCTGGAAGTTTTGATACAAATCCAAATGCTCCCATCATACTCATAAGCACAATAACCGGTGCAATAGGTTTTATCCACATAACAGCTAGAGGTAAAATGGACAATAAGCTTCCAAACCAGTATAATCTCTTTTTACCGATTAATTTTGTTAACGGTGGAAGTAATGGAATAGAAATGATACTTCCTACTAAAATTGCAGTTGCAACCGGTGATACTAAATCTTCTCTTCCAAGGACATATTTGAAGTAATACATATTTACTGCACTGTATGTAGCGTTTGCAAGTACATCTGTACCGAATGCGATCATCAGCATAAGCATTGGTTTATTACCTGCAAGAAGCTGTAAGTTCTCTTTTAAATTGAATTTCTCTTTTTTTACTTCTACATCAACTTTATCATATTTTTTACCACCCCATGCACAGATCCAAAAGGAAACGGTTGTCATGATACCAATCAGTGCACCATAGAGTGCCCAACCCTGTTTTCCACCACCGAAAAGTTCTACCAATGGCAGTGCAAGAATTGTGATGACAAACTGGGAAACAGTTCCCATTCCCTGTTTCCATGCAACAATCTCTGTTCTCTGCTGAGGATCCTCAGAAAGAACTGGTGTCAATGCATGATAAGGAATATTTACTACTGTAGATGCTAATGAATATAAAATGTAAATCACATAAGCATATACGACTTTCATAGTTGGTGACATCTCTGGTGCAGTAAATAATAAGAAAATCAGCACACCAAGTACCGGTGCTCCAAAAATGATCCATGGACGATATTTTCCCATTTTACTTCTTGTGTTATCACCAAGCATACCCATGATTGGGTCTGTAAATGCATCAATAAATCTGGATATCAGCATTAAGGTCGCAACCAAATAAGAGCTGATTCCGAAAATATCTGTGTAGAAGAATGTCAGAAATGACATTACAAGGAAGAATGCAAGGTTAGAACCTAATCCTCCAAATGAATATTTAAATACATCACTAAATTTTGCTTTTTCATATTTCTGATTCATAATTTGCCCCTTTCACCATGCTTTAACGCCATGGTTTCTACCATCTTTTGATTTATTTTTTATAACCCCAGTCTCTTATACAACTCTTTTGGTGCATCGTTTTTCTCCATGTATTCTCTTATGTAACCCTTCATGCGCATTTCCACCGCTTCATCATGAATCTGTGTATTCTGCGTCGGATCTTCATTTAAATCAAATAACATGCTTCCAAAAGATGTCGTGTCTCCCATCATATCTTTTTTTTCAATTTTCATGACCTTACATCCTTTTGTAAAGGAAAATGGTCCAGCAAGTTCGATATTCTGCAATTCTTCTGCCTGGAACATCTGACGCATATGAGTTGGCATTAATGTATATTCATATACCTTTTCTCCCTGATGGTCTGCTGCATGCATATAAACATATCTGCCATCTGTGACATCCACCTGACTTCCATGATAACCAAATATTGCATATTCACGGATCGGTGTATCATCATCCATCACCTGTTTTAATGGTTTTCCTTCCATGTCTTTCGGGATTTCCATTCCAAAATATTCAAGAAGTGTCGGTGCAAGATCAATTGTCTGAACGATAGAATTACGTTTTTCTCCTGCCAGATCCGCACGTCTTGGATCATAGATGAATAGCGGTGTATGTGCAATTTCATTGTAAATTGGCATGCTTGTCTTTCCCCACCAGCCATGTTCTCCAAGTAAAAAACCATGATCTGTATTTACGATCAGCATAGTGTCTTCCCACAGATTGTATTTATCCATCACATCTAACACTTTTCCAAGATAACGGTCACATTTGCTGACTAAAGCTGCATAATTATATCTGACATGTTCAATTGTATTTTCAGATTCCACAGCCGGTGCATATGGTGGCCAGTCGGCTTCCATCGCTGCATCCCCTTCAAAATGATGTGGGTAAAGCTCTTTATCCTTCGGTAAAGTATAGAACGGCTCATGTGGATCGAAGGTCTCAATCTGTAAGAACCAGTTGTCTTCGCCATGGTTTCTCTCGATGAATTCCAAACCATTTGCAAAAGTGACTGCCTGAGAGGTCTTTTCCTCAGTATTCATCTCCGCTCTGTTGATCTGATCCTGCGCCATCATTCTTGCATAGAGTGGATACTCTAACATCACTTTCTTATTTTCAAAAACAGTTCCGGCACCTTTTTCATAACCATGTGCTACATCTGCTTTCCAGTTATCGCCCTCCTGACCTCTCGCAATCTCCCATGAGGAATATCGGTTGTGATAAGTTGCTCCTCCATCCTCCCAGTAATGCTGATGATCACTGACCAAGTGTGTGTAAACTCCTCCTTTCTTAAGAATTTCCGGCATGGAATCATCAAACGGTTCCATTGGTCCCCAGCTTCTGTGGAAGAAGTTGATTCTTCCGGTCTGAAGCTCTCTTCGTGCAGGCATACATGGCATGCTTCCTACATAGCATTGCTCAAACTGTACACATCTCTCTGCAAGTCGCCTGAAATTAGGTGTCTTTGTCCAATTACACCCGTATGGTTCTAACATCTCTCGATTTAAAGAATCATACATTACCATAATTGCTTTCATAAGCCTCTCCTCTCTTGTCTATGTGAATTTTTATAATAAAATCAAAAGATTTCATTTACTTCTTTTTTCGAAACATTTTCAGTTTTTCAATTTCAATTTTGAAAACGTTTTCAAAATTACCAAAAGAAAAATTCCTGTTTTTCAGGATTTTTCTTTCTAAAATCTGTTTTATATTTCCCTGACAGATCCCCGATCCATGTATTCCGGCATGTATTTTTTTGAAAGATCTGTATTCTTCTTTCCACTGAGCTGATTTAACAACTCAGTTGCGATCGTTTCTCCAAGCTCTAATGATGGAACGTAATAGCAGTCAATCTTTGGCAGCATCTTTGCTCCCTGACCTTTCACATGTTCTACACAGATCACGGAAATATCTTCTCCAAGCTGTTTTCCCATGGAAGACAGTATACTCTGCACTTTTACCAATAATCCCAAATCTTCGCAGATCATTGCTGTCACGTGTGCTTCTTCTATCATGTACTTTAAAATGTCTCTCAGAAAATCAGCATCAATATTATATACGGTATCTGTAATATTAATCTTAAGCCCTGTGAATTTTGTTTCCGCCTTACTCTTTAATTTCAAATTCGTGTTGCTTCTGCTCTTTAATGGCAAAAAAGCAATTCTTCTGTGACCTTTCTCATACAGACGTCTGATTCCATCTAATATATACTCCTCATAACTGGCATATACATTCATCCCCTTTTCACTGAACCGCTTTCCGATATATCCAACTGGAAAATCCTCTTCAATGATAGCACTTAAGGAACCTTCAAGACGTCCATCAGATGGAATTGTAAGCACGATCAGTCCATCAATCCTCTTCTGGCTTACATAGTCAATGAATTTGGGCTTTGCCTTCCTATTCTCCTCATAACCGGCGGCTTCATTAATCAAAAGCAGACTATAATCACTCTCTCTTATCACATTATCAATTCCACGCAAACATTCCAAAAGATATCCATTTTCAAACATACTTCCATTCGCTAATGGAGAATATACACCAATCATCTTGGAGCTTCCGGTCACAAGGCCACGTCCGAACTGGCTCGGCTGATAATCGTAATACTCCAATGCCTCCCGCACTGCTGCTGCCTTGCTGTCCTTCACTCCGGCTGAATTATTGATCACTCTGGAAACGGTCGATATGGAGACTCCCGCTCGTTTTGCTACGTCATGAATGGATGCGTTCATAAAATGTGTTTCTCCTGTCTGTCCAAAGGATTAACTTCGTAATATTTTTAATCATTCCAAAATTTTTGCTGCTTCTGAAATTGAATTCATTTTCTGCGAATTTTTACTTCTATTTTGAAAACGTTTTCAATTTCTATTAATAATTTACCACCAAATCACAGTTATTGCAATTGGCAATTGTTCTATAATTTGATGGTAAATTTTATGAAATACTTACAAAGTTTTATTCAATCAAGACTTTCTTGCTCCTCGAACAATTCCGATTGATTCTGCAAAGTATTTCAATTTCTTTTACTTTCTCTATCTCTTTTCCAGTATATGTGCGATTTCCTTCATCCGTGGCAGACAGGCTGCAAAGAACATCTTATAACTCTCGCAGAAATAATTCTGGTATTTTCCTGTCAGTTCATTAAGATCACGGTTTCTCTGGCAGCCCCCATGACAGATATGAAAATATTCACAGACCTTGCATTCCTCATCAAGCAACAGTGAACGCTCTACAAATCCGATTTCTGTTCTTTTCGTATCAATTTCATCCAGTCGATTCTCATTAAAATTCCCTAATTTGTAATCATCCAGCATATAAAAATCACATGGATAAACACTTCCATCTGCCTCCACGACATTCTGGACTCCGCATGTTCCTCTCTGGTCACAGGCTTCAGGCAGATATCCCATCAAAATTCCAATGTAATTCTCGAACTGGCGGATATATGGCTGCTTTCCCAATTTCCAGTCAGCATACCAGAGATTGAAAAGTTCGATCAGAAATTTTCCGTACTGCTCCGGCTTTAGTGCATACTCATTCTCGCCATGTGCCTCTTCGAGCGGATCCAGACATGCAATATACTGCTGGTAATTCCATCCTTGTTTTTTATAGAACTCATAAATTTCTGTAATATTGGATGCCACTTTCTGATTCACAACAGTTAGGATATTGTATTCCACGCCATAATGACTCATCAGTTCTGCTGCATGACGTATGCGATCAAAAGTTGGTTTTCCATCTTTGGTGTGGCGGTAGCTATCATGGATTTCTTTCGTTCCATCAACAGAAAGTCCTATCAGAAAGTGATTCTTTTGAAAAAACTCGCACCATGCCTCATTGATCAGATATCCATTTGTCTGAAGTGCATTATTCACGCGGATACCATGTTTATTATACTGCTTTTCAAATTCTACCACTTTTTCAAAAAAATCAATTCCGCGAAGCGTCGGTTCTCCACCCTGAAACGCATAACTGACCGCCCCCTCTGCACGGAGCATCGTCTTGCGGATCACATTTTTTAAGGTCTGTTCTGACATAAATCCATAAGATTCCTGAATCCTTTTCTGTGTTTCATCACAATAGAAGCAATAATCACATTTCATATTACACATCCCGGAAGATGGTTTCATCAGTACACTGATTGGCGGCATATGCTTTTCCTCTTTTCATTCTTACATAAATTTAAAAATGTTATAAATATTGATTACGATCATCAAGACCATAAGTGCGATAAACAGCTTGTCAACTGTCTTCTCATCAATTTTCTTATTGATCGCACGTCCACAGATTCCTCCGGCGATACCACCTGCGACCATAAGGATCAATACTCCGATCTGAAAATCCGGTACGCTTCCTGAAACGATCGTTGAAATCAGACTTGCAATCTGCGAGAAGAAAATAATGTACAGCGAATTTTCTGCTGCAATTTTTGTCGACATAGAGAAGAAGAAAAATAACACTACAAGGTTAATAGGTCCGCCACCAATTCCAAGGAAAGAAGACATAATTCCAAGAAATACACCAATAAGAACACACACAATTGCATTTTCTACTTTATAAGTCTTAATTTTCGCCTTATAAATCGTATAAATAAGTGTTCCAAGTGTTACGATCAAAAGACACAGTGCCTGAACTGCTCCTACCTTGTTTGGATCACTGCTCAAAGATTTCACATAGGAAAACAGCCATTTCCCGATCAGACCACCAACCGCTGCCCCTATTGCAAGCGGTAAACCAGTTTTCATGGAAACATGTGATTCTCCACTGATTTTGTTTTTCAAAACAGAATATGTTGTCATAGACAATACCGTACATCCTGACAAAAAGCTGATAGCTGTTACATCCAGCACTCCAAAAGAATCAAGTACCGGTTTGATGATCACTCCACCACCGATACCACAGATTGCACCAACAATGGATGCAGCAAAGCATACGACTAAAAATATAAGATAAATCATTTCTCATTTCTCCTTTCAAACCCATCTGCAATTCTTCTAAGTAAGATCACTGCAAAAATTGATAAAATAAACTCTGAAACAAAACCGGCATAGGTTATTCCTGATGCCTGGAAAATTTTATTCAGGATCACGATTGCTGGTATCTCAAAGACAATCTTTCGCAGGATTGCAAAAACAAGTGCTGTTTTTCCCATTCCAACACTTTCAAATACACTGACTGCCAGAAAGTCGACCAGCATAAATGGCATACACATGCAGAAACCTCGCAAAAACATTGCACCGTATGTAATAACCTCTTCATTTTTCATAAACAGTCTGATCAGGGATGGTGCAAAAATCCAACATAATATCATAATAAGAACCATACACGGCACCAGAAGTTTCATAACTGTTTGAATTGTTTCCTCAAAACGCTGTTTATTTTTGCTTGCATAAGAGTATCCCACTAATGGCATTATTCCCTGCGTTCCTCCAAGTGCAACCTGAATTGGAACCATATACACTTTTTGTGCAATGCCGACTGCTGCTACCGCAGAAGAACCATATCCAGCAACAAAGTTGTTTAAAATGGTCATTCCTGTTACATTTAAAAGATTTTGAATCGCTGCCGGTATTCCAACTTCCATTACAGCAAAAACAATCTCTTTTGTCAATGACAGATACTTTGGATTCAGATTTATGTTTGTTTTCTTTTTTCTTACCATAAGAAGGCCAAAAAAGTAACAGCATGCAAAACAGTTTGATAAAAAAGTTGCCAGACCTGCACCTGCTGCACCCATGCCCAATCCCCATGGGAGGATGAAAAACGGATCAAGAATCATATTTAGAATACATCCGCTCATAGTTCCGATACTCGCATGCAAGGATGCGCCTTCAGCTCTGACCATATATCCCATGACGACATTTAAAATTGTTGGTATCGCACCACATACAACTGCCCAGTTCATATATGCGGTTGTTGCTGCCGCTGTATTTATATCTCCTCCAAGAAGAACTACAAACGGCTGCATAAAAATATAACAGAGTGCAGACAATAGAGCTCCACTCACAACTGTTCCATAAAACCCCAAAGATGCACTTGCGCATACTGTCTTTAAATCTCCTCTTCCAAGTGCCCTGCTCATCATACTTGATGAACCGATTCCAAACAGATTGATCACAGCGTTAAATGCCAGAAGTGCCGGTGCTGCCAATGCAACTGCCGCATTCTGGATTTGATCATTCATCATTCCGACAAACAAAGTATCTGCCAGACTATACAGCACCGTTACAAGTGCACCTATAATCGTTGGAATCATCATTGTCTGAACTGCCTGTGGAACTGGAGTTTCTTCAAATAATTTTTTGTTTGTATTTTGCACAAATATTCCTCCAGAAATTTATTCCTGTCCTTTGTGATATTCCGTTCAAAGAAAAACGAGTTGTAAAAACAACTCGTTTTTCTTTGATTAGGGTATATTTTTTATAAAGGAATTTCACTACACTCCCATAAAAGAATTGTCATGAATTTTGCATAGTGATTAGCAGCATCCACATCCGCCATTGTTATGACGATGTCCGTATTCATCCATGCAGTCATCTTCCGGATTCTTCATGCAAAGATGAACAGCTGCTTTCTTGAATGTCATAGGAAGTGCTAAGATGTTCGGGTTGCTTCCAACAAATTTCTTCTCAGCATCTGCTAAAGCTTCTTCAAATGTAGCTCTTGTCTTAAGACCCATTCCTCTTGCATATCCCGGTTCCTCAGCACCAACAATATAGATTGCACTTGTATTCATCTCAGCGATATGTCCACAAGACATCATAGAAAATCCGTGGAATGGATGGAATGCGTTTGTAAAACGGTATTTACGGATATATTCTTCATTTGTTGCGAAGTACTCGCCGTAACGGTTGATATCCGGCAATGTATTCATATGATCATGCTGGAATAATTCATACTGTTCTCTTAAATATGGCCATAATTCATCATGGAAGTATCCGTTACAGATAGATGAGCAGATAATTACACAGTTGTCACTCATAACACGTTTAAATCTTAATACCTGTGCACTCAATGCCTGCATCATCATGATCGGGTTTGTTCCCATTCCATCACCATAGTGGAATTTCTGTGGCATACCGAATACAAGTACATCGTATTTCTTCTCTGCCCAGTGTACATAAGTTCTCTTATCTGCAAGTTTCCAACTGATCGGCATCATTTCTTTTGCATATCCGGAATAAATTGCAATCTGTCTTGAACATGTATCAAGTACAGCATCACAACAGAAGAATGGATGTCCCATCTTCTCTTCCATATGCATACTGATCTCATTGAATTTATCACGCATTAAGCTTCCGCCATTAACCGGTGTAAAGTCGTCTCTGTGCATAACAGAAGGTACATGATGGCTTGCAATACATCTCCAGTTTGTGATACCTGTTGCACTGTGTTTGTATCCGCCTGAATATCCACCATATGGATTTCCTTGTACATGACCGATCAGAATTGGAATATCACAGTCAAATACATATTTGTTCATGTATACCGGATCACCTCTGTGAGTTGTTCCAAGATATACCATATGCTCCTGATCTTCACTGTCATGGCTGATGATCTGACCTGTATGCCAGAATTCGTCGAATAATTCCTCACCGAAAATTGCCTTTGCGTCAGATTCTTTACTTCTTGGATGTAAACCATTGGAAATAATGAACAGAATATCTTTCTTCTCAACACCTGCCGCATAAAGTTCTCTTAAGATGTATTTGATACTTAATTTTCTATGGCTAGTTGCCTGTTCTCCACCTTTAACACGGTCTGGAACGATAAATGTAACAGTGCTACCCTTATGAGCAAGCTCTGTTAAAGTTGGCATTCCGATTGGATGAGCAAGACTCTCTAAATAAGCTTCTTCTAATTTATCCTCTGGAATATAATCCGGATCTTTTACTGTTTCACCAGGGATAAAAATATCAGTATTATCTGGCAATTCAGCTGTCATAGTTCCCTGTCCATATTCGAAATCGATCTTCATATATTTGTTCTCCTTTTCATTCATAGTATAATTTACTGTAATCCGGGAAACCTTATTCTTCTCTGTTTCCCGGATTCATATTTGTGTTCTCTGTCTTGTTCGAATTCTTGGGTTATTTACCCATATAAAGACGGATGATCTCAAGGTATTCTTCCGGATAATATCCGATCTCACCCTGGAATCTTGTAAGTGCGATCAGTCCTCCGTCGATTTCATCGATAGAAGCGAGCATTGCTGCATTATCCTGCTTTAATCCACCACCGTATACAATATCCATACCACCAGTCTGTTCTTTTACAAAACGTGCGATCTTAGTGATGTAGTCTTTTCCTGCCGGTGTTTTACCAGGTCCGATTGACCAGATTGGCTCATAAGCGATCACGACTTTAGATTTGTCAACATCTTTTAATCCGATCTCAAGCTGTTTGCCTAATACTTCCTGCCACTGATCCTGCTCTTCACTCTTTTCTCCGATACAATAAAGAACTGTCATTCCTCTTTCAATGGCACATTTGATCTCCTGATTTAACAGACGATTCACTGCATCTGTATCTGTCACTCCTGCTTCTGCAAGAATTCCGGCCTTATCGTTACGTTCTTCACAATGTCCGATGATTGTTGTCTCACATCCTGCCGCAACCATTGCAGATGCCGGTCTGTTTGTTGTAAATGCACCAAAATTGCCACCTACTGCAGTGTCTGCTCTGTAAACGCTCTGGCATCCAACCTTGATCGGACTGTCCTCTGTTTTTGCTTTTGCTGCATTTAAAAGGTGAACCTCCGGAAAATACATTGCAAATTCTACTTCTGAACGATCATATTTTTTCAGTTCGTCCTGTGTATTCTTTACAATATACTCTGCCCAGTCAGCAACCGGTGCAATACGATTTACTCCACCAAATTCTGTTGGAACATCAAATCTTTTTAAATTCAGATAAATATGTTTCATGGATTTTCCTCTCTATCTGGTATGGATACCGGAAGCACCCGCTGTATCTCCGGCATCCATTATGATCAACTTACTCTTTCTTAGATTCCTGCTTTTCTGTAACGTTCTGCCATCTCGTCGATTGTAACGCGTTCTACCTTCGGTGCTTTTCCGTAGCTTCCGAACTTCACAAGTAATGGTGCGATTGCTTCTTTTACACCATCTTCAATGCATGTACAGATTCTTGCAACATCATCATCCGGAACATTTCCGTACATAATTGTATCCATGATCGGTGTGATGAATGCACGAGGATCAAATGCTGATTTCTTTGTCTCTAATAATTCATAGATCTGACCTACAGATGCACTGTTTCTAAGAGCAGCATCTTTTGCAAAAAGCTCTTTCATATTTCTTGTAACTGCCAGACGAAGATCTGTATCAACATTGATCTTATTAATGCCGCAGTGGCTTACTTCTACAAGCTGGTCTACATCGATTCCGTATGCATTTGTGATCTCTCCGCCAAGGGCATTGATCTCTTCTACAATATACTGTGGAACAGTAGAAGAACCATGGCTTACAAGATATCCCTCAATTCCTTCATGTAACATACATTCCTTGATCGCGATTGCAATTTCCTTACGGATCACTGCATTCTTGCCTTTGTTTGCACCGTGCATGGTACCATAGCTGATCGCTAATGCATCAACACCTGTTTTCTTGAAGAAATCAATTGCACTTAATGGATTTGTGTAAGTACTTGTTGCTGCGAATACATGATCTTCAACACCTGCTAACACACCAAGCTCACCTTCTACTGTAACACCTCTCTCATGAGCGTATTTTACAACTTCACGTGTCAGTTCTACGTTCTCATCGAATGGAAGAGAGCTTCCGTCGATCATGACACTTGTATATCCGCCTTCGATCGCAGCGATACAGGAATCGAAATTCTTACCGTGATCTAAATGAAGTGCAACCGGAATATCACTGTCTGCCGCATATTTCTTTACTGCTGCTCCGATATTCTTAGCTCCTGCTTTCTTATCCTCTAATGTGGAATTAGCGAAATCTGTACGTCCACCCATAAATCCATTTGCAAGATCAGCTCCCTGAATGATCGCAGGGCTTCTTAAAATCTGATGAACATCTACAGCTGCTTTTACCTGGCATACAGCATTTACATTAAATGCACCCTGTGCATAACCATTCTTATCTGCTGCATCCAAAATTGCTCTCATTGGTACTAACATAATAATCCTCCTTGTTTTGCGAAGCAAAATGCGACTGCCCTTGCAGGAGCAGAGGATTTAGCCTCCTTGTTTTGCTTACTATTGATATATGTTATTAGTTAAAAGAAATCATCTTAGGCAGTTCACCACCGATCAATGGTTTACACCATTCCTTGAACGCTTCCGTTACACCATTGCCCTCTTCATTAATAAATTCATCCGGCATGGTTCTCTCATACATCATGACTTTATCGATATCTACTAAAAATGGTTTCATCACATATGGTTCTGTAGAAACACGCTCAAATGCTACCATCTTTCCGGATTCACCATTCATGATCGCTTCGCAGGCCATCTTTCCTGCAAGCACTGCTTCTTCACGGTCAACAGGACTCTGTTCATGTGCGGCTGCACGGCCTACCAGACCCGGTTTCTCACCTCTTGCTTTGTATCCGAGCTTCTTAATAACAAGATTAGCAAGGTGCTGGCTGACATCACCAAAATAAGTTGCACGTCCAACCTGGAAGATTGGCTCAACAATTGGCTTTCCGTCTTTATCTCTTAAACCTTCACTTGCAACTACTACGATTCCGCTCTTCTTCTCAAGAAGCTTCTTCACGTCATCAAGGAATTTCTCCTCATCAAACGGACGCTCTGGAAGATAAATAAGATCCGGACCAACACCATCTCCATCGTCTGCCAATGCACTTGCTGCTGTAGTCCATCCTGCATTTCGTCCCAATGCCTCTACAACAACTACGTGGATTGGAAGTCCTTTGACATCTGCTGCCACTTCCTTCACACTCTGTGCCATATATCTTGCAATGCTTCCGTATCCAGGACTGTGGTCTGTGATCGCAATGTCATTATCATGAGTCTTCGGAATGCCCATTACTCTGATATCTAATCCTCTTGCCTGACAGTTCTTATAAAGCTTTCCGCAGGTATCCATACTTCCGTTGCCACCATTGAAAAGTACGTATTTAATATTCTTCTTTAAAAGTACTTCGATCATTCTGTCGTATTCTGCCTGCTCAATCTGATCTCTGGATGTTCCGATCGCACTTCCCGGCGTATTCAGTAAAAGTTCTAACTTTTCGTCCGGAACCTTTTCCAGTTCAATAAGTTCTTCGCGCATCAGACCGCCAGTGCCATTTCTGGCTGCATAAATATGATCAATCTCCTTGTACTTTTTGGCTTCTTTCACTGCACCATACAATGAAGCATTGATCACTGAGGTTGGTCCTCCGCCATGCACGATCAAAATGTTGTCTCCCATCTGCCTGTATCCTCCTCCTGCGTTGGCACACCTGAAACAGTGTCCTTCATCAAACCCTTTTTTACAAAATCATATCTCTTTTTGATATAAGAATTATACCATAATTCTCACAATGTTTGCGCAATAATTACGCAAACGTTTGTGCCTTTTTATTTTCCAAGAGCTTCAAACATCCATTTCTTGTATGCCTCAACACCCGGCTGGTCAAAAGCGTTTACTCCCATGATCTTGCAGGACAGATAGCATGCAAACTGGAAGAAATAAAACAGCTGTCCAAAATGATAAGCATCCAATTCCCCAACTTCAATCGTCAGGCAAGGCAGTTTTTTGCTGTGCGCAGTCACGGTAGCATGATAAGCGGCTTTATTGATCTCCCAAAAATCTTTTCCATCTAAATAATTAAAATAATCCTCTTTCTCATCCGGAGCAACGATAAGGGAACTATTCTGTTTTGTCACATCCAGAAACGTCTCGAATATAATTGGTGATCCATCCTGAATAAACTGTCCAACCGAATGCAGTTCTTCGGAAAATTCACCTGCTACCGGGAAAATCCCCTTGTTTTCTTTTCCTTCACTCTCCGCAAAAAGCTGTATCCACCATTTATAGAAAAAACGGAACTGCGGTTCAAAGCTTGAAAGCATCTCCACGCGATAGCCTTCCTGATAGTACAGATTTCTCAGGCATGCATACTGATATGCTATATTATTTTCAGCACTTTCTTCATGTACGCGCTTCTGCATATCCTTTGCTCCCTGAACTAATGCACGGATGTCAATGCCTGCAACTGCCATCGGAAGCAGTCCTACATTTGTCATTGCAGTATATCTTCCACCGACATTAAGTGGGAACTCCAGAAATGTATAACCATACTTTGTACAAAGTTCCTCCAAAGAGCTTCCGATTGTTCCGGTTGCGATAATTCTTTTATGTGCTTCCTCTCCATATGTCTTTTCCATATATTGTCTTAAAATCCGAAATGAAGACCCTGGTTCGAGTGTTTCAAAATTCTTTGCGATACAGTCAATATAAATGGATTTTCCTTCCAGTTTTTTCATCATACGGTTCAAAGCATCCGGTGAGAGTGTGTTTCCTGCATAAATAATTTCCGGCGCTCCGTCCTCACGCAATGCCTCCACTACAGAACGTGCTGCATTATTGGACCCTCCTACTCCGATGAGTACAAACGCATCTGCGTTCGCACGGATCTCTTTTGCAAATTCTTCCAGATGTTTCAGCTTCGCATCATCTGCCCATTCTTCCGTATCAAGCCATCCCTGGCTGTCAGCGTAACATTTTTCTCCTGCTTTTGCCTCATTGAATACACTTTCTTTGGATTTCATGATCCCTTCTACTGCTTGTTTCTGTTCTTCTGACTGGTTATGTATGATTAAATTCAGCATTTTTCTTTCCTTTCTTTTTTATAAAATTTTTGTTGATTTTTACAATTCTCACAGCCCAAATTTGTATTTTTCATGTATCTGTTAAAAATTTTGTTTTTCTCGTAATATATAAAAGAAAGGAATACCCCTCCTTCAGAGTATCCCTGACTTTTATCTCTGCCCAATCCATTGTTTTTACAATCGGATGGAACTATTTTTTCGTCGAACGATGCATCTGCCACAGATTTTTCTGTAAACGGTTACCGATTTTTCTAATTAAAGAACCAGGTCGTCCTCTGAGTTTTTAATATCCATTTTATCAAGTTTTTCCTGCATTTCGATTTCACCTTTACGTGTCAGTGGATAGAAATACATTGCAATCAGTGAGCATAAATATCCGACAATCGGTCCAATCGTGCAGAGTAATAAGATAGCTTTTAAGCAGCCAGGTGTCTGTTCTGTAACGTCTTTGTTAAATCCTGTTGCGGACAAAATCATTCCACTGAAGAACATAGAGAATGCCTGACAGCATTTGTTCACAAATGTAAATGTGGAGTTAACAAGTGCTGTTCCGTTCACACCAAGTGTCATCTGGGCATAGTTTGCAGAGTCAAGAACTGCGGAACGACTTAACATATTGTTAATTGTCCATGTAAATGCAATTGCAATATATGTAAACATAACTGCGGAAACTGAGTAGCTTCCCTTCAGACCTGTGATAAGCATAGGAAGCGTAACTAAAATTGCAAGTGCTTCAATTCCGATAATACCTGCTCTCTTTCCTGTTTTCTTAACAAATGGCTGAATAAAAATAACAAGTGCAAATCCGACAAATGTGGATGCATATCCAATATATGTAATCAGATCTGTTCTTCCACTCATATTGTATTTGAAGAAGTACATTCTTAAAGAGTTTGAAATCTGATATGCAAACATATCAGTTCCATATGCAATCAACACGCAAAGTAATGCTTTATTCTTTGTAATAACAGAAAATGTCTCTTTGAGAGAAATTTCTTTGTTTGCTGTCTGTTTCTGTTTTGCTTCTGAATCATAAACATCTACATCTTTCACTGACATTGCAGATAAAATGAAGATGACTGTACTGATTGCACCGAATATAACCGTAAACTTGAACCATGCCTCTGCATTATCCTGTCCACCAAGCTTATCTAAGATTGGAAGTGCCCATGCAGATACAACTAAGGCTGCGATAGATCCAAACGCCTGAAAGATTGCCTGGATTCTTGTTCTCTTTGCAATATCATTTGTAAGAATTGCAGGGAGTGCAAGCTGTGGGATCTGAACAATTGTCCATGCCAGGGAATAAATGATATAAGTAACAAATGCATATACTACTTTTCCCGTCATTGAAAAGTTCGGTGCTGTAAACAGTAATACGAACATAATGCCAAGGAATGGAGCTCCTGCGATAATCCATGGTCTGTACTTGCCAATCTTTGTATTAGTTTTATCGACTATAATTCCCATTAATGGATCTGTGAATGCATCCACAAGTCTTGCGACCATAAATACGACACCTGCCATAAATGGTGAAATACCAAGAATATTCGTATAGAAATATGAGATGTAAGTACCTACCATCATGAAGATGATATTGTTTGCGAAGTTACCTGTACTGTATAGCCAGTAATGTAACTCTGTTGCCTTTGGCTTTGCCTGATTGTTTGCTGCCATAACTTTTTCCTCCGTTAGATAATTAAATCTTTTAATTATATTAGTTTTAAATAAGTACTTTTGTCCCTAATCAAAAGTACCATCTCAGCTGTTATTTGTTAAAACTTTTAATAATTATATTATACAAAAATGCTCATATTTATCAATTGACAAACCTGACAAATATGAGCATTCATTTTTGTTAGTATTTGCTTAAATCTTTTAATTAATAGACTCAGACATTCAGAAACAGTTCCCGTATCAGAAAATATCCCGCTCCCTTTGCCCCGCGAAAACGATCGAACGGCGTAAAAACAATCTGCACTTCTTCTTCATTCAGACCAAAGAAATTGCCTTTTGCAGCCTCTAATAATCTCTGTCGGTTTTTCTCAACAGAAAACAGGCAACTGTCTGCCACAACATACCCTGGGTTGATCAGATTGACTACATTTGCAAGTGCGATTCCAAGATACCCGATTGCCTGGTCAATGATCGCATTTACTTCATCATCCCCCTGCATCTGCACTTCGAGAATCTGTTCCATAGCAAGGTGTCCCTCTTTTTGCATGCGTTCTTTTAACTCCGGCAATCTGCCAGCCAGCATTGCTTCCTGACATTTTGCAAAAATAGCTCCCTCACTTCCGAGATCATCCACACACTTCAATTCTCCGTTTACACTCAGTACAGTATGTCCGATTTCACCTGCCCCTGCTGTATATCCGGACACCACATCTTCCTTCAGCATCAATGGACAGGCAACTCCTCGTGATACGAAGAAATAAGCAAAAGAATCCGGTTTTTCCCCCTGCATGCTCATCTCCTGCCCCACTGCGCGAAGTCTTACATTGTTGTCGACTAATATCGGTAAATGTACTTTTTCTTCCAGATCTGCTGCAAGATTTTTTCCGATCCAGTCACCTCGTGGATTGCTCCGAATGATTCCCTTCTCCCTGTCGATAAATCCCGGCAGTCCGACTCCGACACCAAGCAATCTCTTATCTCCCGCTTTGTCCATAAGCTCCTGTATAATATTGGCAACTTTTCCTAACATCCCCTGATAATTTTCAGCCGCCCGCTCATACTCTGTGCTTTCGATCACTTCACCTCTTAAATTCATAAGAACTGCCCTGGTTGCATATGGACCAAGTTCCACTCCGATGGCATACGCAGCCTCAGCGCGGAATGCGATTGCATTTGGACGTCTTCCCATATTGTTCACAAGCTGTCCCTCTGTTATGGGAATTTCTTCTAAAATTCCCTCTGTGAGCATCTCATTCACACTGGTCGTGATCGTTGGAAGCGTCAATCCTAATTCCTCTGCAATCGCAGTTCTCCTTGCATTCTCCATACGAAAGATCATGTTTTTAATAAGAACACGGTTTCTTCTGCGTGTCTCTAATAAACTGTTTCCTTTTTTTGATGCCATTCTCTTTTCTCCGGTTCTTTGTTTCTTTCCCTTCCATCTTCTTTCTATTATCTTATCATATTTTACTCTGCAGCAACACTCTTTTTTCTCTCATTGAAGTATCTTTCCGCTTTTTGTACCGTCTCCCATACAAGCAAAAACAGTGTCCGCTATACTGCCTGACACTGTTTTCGTCTCCATTATCTCTTTTATGCTTCCTCTACCTGACAGGTATAACTTCTTCTGCCTGCCACATTATTTTTCTTTCCTGTTAATGTAACCGTATCTTTTAATGGAAGGTCTTCGGAAGATGTTCCTACCATGATATCAAGCTGTCCCGGTTCTACTACGAATTCCATTTCTTCATTATAGTAGCCAAGCTGTGCTGTATCCAGATGGAACATAAGCTGTTTTGTTTCACCTGGTTTTAAATGAACACGCTTAAATCCTGAAAGCTGTTTGTTCGGTCTTACCACATGTGCTCCATGGAAAGACTGATAAAGCTGTACTACTTCATCCCCAGCAGCTTTTCCTGTGTTGCTTACGCTGCAGGAAACTTCGATCTTGCCATCCGTAGGGACTTCTTTTTCACCAATTTTAAGATTCTCTACCTTAAACTCCGTATAGCTCAATCCATATCCAAACGGATATAATGGTGTCCCCGGTCCATCTGTATATCCTCCACTGAAAATTGTTGCACTTGTCGCATCGCTTCCGGATGCATAACCGGAGCCATTCTTATGATTATAGAAAATTGGAATCTGTCCCGCACTTCTTGGAACTGTCACATTTAATTTTCCGCCCGGATTTGCCGTGCCATCCAGTACATTTGCAACCACTTCTCCTGCAAATGGTCCAGGCATCCATGCCTGAATGATTCCAGATACATGTTCCACTGCCCAGTTTACAGAAAAAATACCAGGTCCGTATAACACGATCACAATCGGTTTGCCTGTTGCAGCAACTGTCTCTAGTAATTTTTCCTGAACCCCAGGAAGTTCAAGAGACTGGCGATCTTTTCCTTCACCACCAGTAACATTGACCCATCCGCAGTTTCCACCTAATGCCATGACAACAACGTCACTTTCCTCAGCGGCTTTTACTGCATCTGCAAATCCATCTTCCGATGTTTTGATAATGTCACAGCCTTCTGCATAAACCGTCTCAAACCGATCAGAAAGTACTTCTCTTAAGCTTCTTGCATGAAGCTTTCTCAAAACACCATTCATGTTGTCTAACTGTTTTACATCTTCCTGATCGAGCATTTCAAACATAGTATCGAATGGTCCTTTTGGTGTTTTTTCCTCTGCTTCCGCTTTTGCCTGCTCATCAATGATTCCGTTAAAGGACACATCCGCATTTTTCTTTCTCGCTGCATCCATCATCTCAATGTATGCCGGATAAGTGTAACCGCTGACCGGATAACGAAGACTGTCTGCATGCGGTCCGATCACTGCAACCTTCGTTCCCTTTTTCAAAGGAAGGATTCCATCATTTTTTAAGAGCACCAAAGACTCCTGTGCTATTTTTCTGCTTACTTTCTCCTTTTCTGTATTCATCAGAGCTTCTTCTAATTTCTCAATCTCACAATAAGGATTCTCAAATAATCCACGTTTGAACTTAATTGTTAAAATTCGTCTGACAGATTCGTCTAACAAAGCTTCGTCCAATTCTCCGCTTTTCACATAATTTGGCAGATTTCTAAAAGATGCTCCCACTGGGATTTCAGTATCACAGCCCGCCTTTTTTGCAAGAAGTCCAGCTTCATAATAACTGTCTGCAACTTTAAAATAATTATAGGATTTCAGAACGGCTGCTCCATCTGATGTTAACATTCCCTCAAATTCCATCTGATCACGCAGCAGATCCCTTGCAATTTTCTTATTGTCAATTACCGGAAGTCCATCAATTTCTGCATAATTTGCCATCATTGCGTCCAATCCAGCTTCCTTGTCTGCCGCCTCAAATGGCGTTGCAAATACTTCATATAACTCACGGTCATTCAAACGTGTAGTCGCCGTATTCAGACCCGCCTGTGTTTCTGCATATCCAAGAAAATGTTTTGCAATGCAACTCACTCCTTGATTCTGCATACCGCGGACATAATGGATTCCCATCTGGCTGATCAGATACTGATCCTCCCCATAAGTCTCATATGTACGTCCCCATCTCGGATCTCTGGAAACATCAATTACCGGACTCATTGCAGATGTGATGCCAACTGCTCTTGATTCCTGACCAATGATGGAACTCATTTCTTCTGCCAGCTCTGGTTCCCATGTAGCCCCCACATTGATCTGTGCTGGGAAAAGTGTTCCCCCTGCTCCCGGATATCCACACAGATTTTCTGACTGTAATGCTACCGGAATTCCAAGTCTTGTTTCATTTACAAAAAAATCCTGAAGCTGATTGGTGATCTCTGCAATCTGTTTTGGGCTTACAAGACCGACAAGGGAATATTGGGTAATTCTTCCGTGTCCATCTTTGAATTTTTCCACTAATGCCTCATGACTTAATTTACCATCTACAATAAAGGATGCTGCCAGATCTCCGCACAACTGTGCTGCCTTTTCTTCTAATGTCATTCTGGAAAGTAAATCTTCCACACGTGCTTCCACCGGCTGACTTGCATCTTTGTATAACATCTTTTCTTCCATCTTTTTTCTCCTTTTAATCTTTCTGTCCGGCAGATCCGTTCAGAAAATCTGTATGCTGTATTTGCACTGACCGATATGTTAGGGCATATCTGATTACTTTCAGCACTTTATTAAAAGTTTTAACTTAATGGTTAATTTATATTTATCACTACTTTTTATATTTGTCCAGTGAAAAATATATTTTTGACATATGTTACAATCTTTTCATTTGCATTTTATTGAATTTCACCAATAATTGTGTGTGTTTACCTAAAAAATCTGATTTTACATGTAAAAAACCTTCCATGTGAAAAATATATTCCTAATATTTTTTCACACGGAAGGTTTCCTTTAAAATACGTTTTATTTGTATTTTATCTGAATGACACATATTGTGGAAGTTTTTCACCAATAAGCGGTCTGCACCACTGAATAAATTCCTGTGTAACTCCATTTTCTGATGAATTGATATACTTATCTGGGAGACAATTTTCATACATCATTACATTTTCGATTGGAATCTCAATTGGTTTTACCTGATAGATTGTATCATTTGTTCGTTGGAATCCGATCATAATACCTGTTTTTTCTTCCATGGCTGCACATACGGCTTCTTTTCCTGCTAATATAGCTTCCTCTCTATCAACACTGCTCTGAAACATTGCCGAAGCTCTTCCACATATACCTGGCTTTTCACTTCTGGACTTGATTCCAAGCTTCTGAATTACCACATTAGCAAGATGCGCACTTACATCTCCATAATATGTTGCCCTGCCCATTGTAAAAATAGGCTCTACGATTGGCGTACCGTCTTTTGTTTTCAATCCTTCACTTGCTACTACAACTACGCCACCCTTTTTTTCATGGATTCTTTGTACATCTTCCAGAAAAGCATCTTCATCAAATGCTCGTTCCGGCACATAGATCAAATCTGGTCCATTTTCATCTTTGCCAGCAGCAAGTGCACTCGCTGCTGCAATCCATCCAGCATTACGTCCCATTGCCTCTATCACACAGACATGAATTGGAAGTGCCCGTATGTCCTGACAAATTTCATTCACTGTTCCTGCAATATATCTTGCAGCACTTCCAAAACCGGGTGAATGATCCGTAATCGCAAGATCATTATCTATTGTTTTTGGAATTCCAACTACAATCACGTCATATTTTTTTTCTTTGCATGCATGGTAAATTTTTCCACAAGTATCCATGCTTCCATTTCCACCATTCATAAAAACATAGCGAATTTTATTTTTTTGGATCACATCTGCTATTTGTTCATAATCTTCTTTTTCCAGTGCATCTCTGCTTGTTCCGATTGCAGACGCCGGAGTATATGGAAGACTTTCTATTTTATCTTTCTCAATCGTCTTAAGATCCAGAAAATGTTCTTTTAAAATTCCTCCACTTCCACCAATTGCCGCATAAATATGGTCAATATTCGGATATTTTTCCGCTTCCCTAATTACACCATATAAGGAAGCGTTCATAACAGCCGTTGGTGCCCCACCATGTACAACTAATATATTTTCTTTCATCTGTCACTCACCATTTTTCTACAATTTGATTACTGGAATATGTAATAGATTTGCTACCAGCTCCATCTGTTCTGCTACATCTTCCCATACCAGACTATAATGATGGCTCATTCCCTGCTCTGCGATTTCTTTTACCAATTCCAATACTGGTGTATCAATTTTTACATTTACCATTGCACCACGTGTGTTTCTCACAGTTGGAACTGCAGTACCTTTTAATAAAAACAGACGATATACTCCATCAATGTTCGTAAATCTTGCTGCAGTAATCGAACCTTCTTTTAGTGAACACCAAAACGCAGTTCCCTGACCTAAAAGTGGATGATTGCACATTTTTACTCCATCTTTCTGGTTATGTAAACTCGGTGCCGCATTGCCACAATGCCAGAAAGTAACTGTATTCTCTTTCTCATCAAGATTTATCAAATCCGTAATAAAAGTCGGTTTATCAGTCAGAACATTCTGTACCAGTGCAGCAATCCCTGCATCAACATCTCCTTCACATCCGATGCTGACTCCCTCATCCATCAGTCTTCCAAGTACAGCACACGGCGTGGTATGGAGATTTCCCATTTCAGGCCAGCATTTAATCGTCGCATAGTCATACTTTTGCTCTTTCATCAACTCTTTTAATACCAGATACAGTCTTGCATGATTTTCCATATGACCTTCCGGTACTTCTGTTGTGTTCCACAGCTTTTCTGCTTTTTCCTGTTCTTCTTTTACGACTTCTTCCGGCAATTCTTCCATGCGGTCAAATACCACTTTCAAATCCGTTTCCTCTACATTGATTCCAAATGTTCTGCGAAGTACTACTTCATCAAATGCACAGTTATAAAATGCAGTTGGACGATAACCAAATAATCCAAACGTTAGTCCTTTTATGTTTTTTACTGCTTCATATGCAGTAACCAGATTTTTCACTTCTGTTGCAGCGCGTTCTTCTTCTTTATTTCCAAATACAATATGATGTGGTGCATGAATACGCATCAGACTTGCTCCATTCATTGCCGCACAGCATAATGCGTTCGCATACAGTCTGTCCTCACGTACCCATTCTTCCTCTCTCGGTGCCCATAATATAATTGGTACAGACAAGGCATCTGCAAAACCACAGCAAATGTCGTCACCTGTGAATGCACCATAAACCATGATCAACAATTCTACTTCCTGTTTTTTGAAACTGTCTATGCACTCCTCCATATCTTCTTTCGTGCATACAACTCTGTCAAAACTGACTACATTGCATTCTGGGAATGCATTTATTGTCCACTCTCCATATTCCTTAAAACGTTTTTCCGGTAATTCTCTTGGCCATCTTCCAGATAATGTCACAACAACGCCTACATTAAGTTTCTTTTTCATTTTGATGTTCCTCCTGCTGTCTAAACTGTTCCTGCCGAACCTGAAAGTTCAATGATTTTCTTTACATCCTCTGTAAGTGCGTCACTTGCATATTGGCTTAATTTCCAGGAATGTCCCTGATAATCAAGTTTTTCTAATGCTTCTTTATAGTGTTCAACATATTTATAACGAATCTCTGTTCCAAAATTAATTTTTGCAACTCCAAGCTTGATTGCTTCTTTTACAATCGAATCAGCCATACCTGTACATCCATGAAGAACCAATGGGATATCTGTAAATTTACGAACTGCCTCTAATATTTCAAGATGTATATCTGGTGTACCCCGATAATATCCATGTGCATTTCCTATTCCTATTGCTAAAGTATCTGGCTTACACAAAGATAGAAACTCTCTTACTTCATCAGGATTAGCAATGTTTTTGTTTTCCATTGGAACCCCATTATCTAACCGTAAAAGTTCTCCTATTTCTGCCTCTACCGGCACATTAAAATATTTTGCAACTTTTAACACATCATTTGTCATTTTTGCGTTTTCTTCTATTGGTTTTGTAGATCCATCTATCATAATACTGGTAAATCCAAGCCTAAGTGCTTCCATACAAATTGGGAATCCATCGCCATGGTCTAAATGAATTGACACAGGAACATCCACTTTGCTTGCACACCATTTGGCATTCTCCACAAACCAGTCATTTCCAGAATAAGCTCCTGTACTGACATAATGTGCAAGAATGATTGGACTTCTCATCTCCTGTGCCGCTTTTGTACATGCTCGAATAATGTCATACTGTCCCCCCTGCGTATTAATTGCTGGAATTGCAAATCCTTCTTTTGCTGCTTTTTTTAACATTTCCAAATTATTCGTCAACATATTCCATACTCTCCTTCCTGTTGCATTATACACTTCTGCTCCTGCTTCTATTGGTGCATCCGGTGGTAAAATAGTGAGTTTACCATCTTCGATTTTAATTGTTTTCTTTAAAAAACGATGTTCAATATAAACTTCTCCGTCTACGATTATCTGCTCATGATTTTTCTCCTTGTGTTTTACAATTGTTTTGTATTTAACTTTATCGCTCAAACGCCCTGTGAACATAATATAATGGTCTGTCCTGCCAAAAATTCTGTATCCTCTGTTAAATAATACTCTTTTCCTTTTCCTGGTCCATCAATAACAACCGCAATTTTCCAATTTCCAGATTTTACCACCCTTTTCCTCAAACAATGGATCTTCTCCATAGTAAAATATTGGTTTTGCATCACGATTTCACCCTCCGGCAATACATAATACCTTTGCATTATTTCTTCTAACGAGTAGCCGTCATAATCAAAACAGTCAAATAGTGCATCCCATCCTGCACCTCCGTGTAAGCTTTCATCTGGTAATAATTCTTTTGCTGGTGAAATACGTTCCGTTCTCAGCGTAATATCAGTTGGCTGTTGTACTTCCGCAAAATACACTCCTCTTCCCATTGCATGTGGTACTCCTCCCGGAACAAAAAAGGTATCTCCACTTTTTACTGGAATCTTATGAAGACACTCTTCCATTCCTTTCACATCTTGTTTTTCATAAAGTAATCTCCACTTTTCCTTTGTAATGCCCTTTTTAAATCCAAGATAAACATATGGTTCTTCGCCATGGATTGTCCGTGTCCCGAGTATATGCCAGCTTTCCGCCTTCCCTTTATCTGAATGAAAATACTTTGCTGCACGAGCATCATCTGGGTGTACTTGTATCATCAGTCGTGAATAACTATCCAAAAGTTTTACAAGTACCGGAAGAGGTTCTTTCACATACTCTGTCAGTAATTTTCCATCTGTTGTCACAGAGATGCCGGTACCGTCCGATGCTGCTGTTGTAGAACAAATCCAACGCTCCGGATAATGTCCGTCTGATGCTGGCTCTGTACCACTTAATTCGTCTAACATCTTCCCACCGAGAAAAGGTCTGTAAACTCTATTTTCTTTCATCTCCAACATATCTATTTTCACCTTTTAACCTTTCACTGCTCCTGCTGTAAGACCTTTGATCATATATTTTTGGAAGAAGAAAAATACAAATATCATCGGTACTGTTCCGAGTGTGGAAGCTGAATTAATCAGCTGCCAATCACTGACTTCTCCTAAATATGTTAATTTCAATCCCTGAGAAAGAGTCCACAAATCATTTGAACGAATTAATGTAATTGCATGTAAATAATCATCCCATGTCATTAAAAAGCTATATACGCCTACTGCAAGCAATCCCGGCACAACCAACGGCATAATGATATGAAACAGTGTGTAAAATCTTCCACTTCCATCAATAGAAGCCGCTTCCTCTAATTCACCCGGTATACCATCAAAAAAAGATGCCATAAGTGAAACTGTAAACGGAACCTGTGTTGCACTGATTGCAAGAACCAATCCGATGTGCGTATCTGTCAGATTTAATTTTCTCAAAATTGTGTATAAAGAGATCAATCTGCTGATAACAGGCATCATCTGTGCAAAAGCAAACGTTGCAAGCAGCATTTTATTCCATTTGAAATGAAATCTGCTAAGCGCATATCCTGCAAATACTGAGATAAAACATATAATTACTGCTGCCATCGCAGATACAATAATATTATTCTTATAGTAAACTAAAAACTTTCCATCTGAAATCAGAGTTTTAAATCCATCCAACGATATTGTTTCCGGCCATAAAGTTGGAACTAACCGATAGGATTCTATATTGGTCTTCAGCGCTGTCACAAGCATCCAGTAAACAGGGAATAATAAAAATGCAAAAATGAAAATGAGAACAATATATTTTGCTAATCCACCAACAACTTTCGCTGTGGTTTTCTTGGTTACTGTTATTTTTTTCATAAATTGCCTCCTATGCTTCTTCCTGTTTAAATATTTTATTGAATATGAAGACAACAACAATCATCATAAGCAGCCAGATAGTGGTTACTGCTGCACCTGAACCATAATTAAAATTCACAAATGCTTCATCATAAGAAAGAACTGCAAATGTTGTCGTCGCTCCAGCCGGACCACCATTGGTTAATGTTGCAAATAATGGATACTGTTTAAAATTTTCAATAATACACATGGAAACCGTTACTGCAATCACACTTTTCATGTGTGGAATAATAATGCGGAACAAGCAATTGATATAGTTAGCTCCATCAATTTTTGCTGCTTCCAGCATATCATCCGGTATGCTCTGCATTCCTGACAAAAGCAGTAATGCCATTAATGGTATTTGCTTCCATAAAGCTGCAATGATAATTCCCCATAAAGCTGTAGACTGATTGTTTAATATTCCAAAACCTGTAATCTTACCCCCACTGAATATGCTTACCAGATACTGTAATAAGCCATATGGATTTGCGTAAATCCATGCCCACAATAAACCAGCTATAACAGTCGGGATTACCCATGGGATCATCATAATACTTCGCAGAAATCTTGCTCCAACGATCTTTGTATTTAAAATCAACGCCAACGTCATACTGACAATAAATGTAAGAAGCACTGTTACAAAAACAAAGAAAATCGTAATACCTGCCGCTGACTGAAGTTTTCCAGAATCCCACAATCTGGTATAATTTGCAAAATTATTCCATTTTCCAGGAATTCCCTGTGTTAAATTTGCAATTTTATAATCTGTAAAACTCATCCAAACAGAATCAATAATAGGAATAATAATAAATGTAATGCATAATATAATTGCTGGCAGAAGGAGGATAAAGCAAAATAACCTATCCTGTGTGCCTCTGCTGTGTATGTTAAATTTTTTTCTAGTACCAGACATCCTTTTGTACCCTCCTCCTGGCTGACTGCTTTACTGATTGATATAATATTCTGCCTGTGAAATATAATTGTTAATGGCATCTTCTTCTGACATACCATTAGAAACATAATTTAATACCATTGTTGCAAGTTCAACCTGCACACTTGATAATGAAGCAATCATTGGTTGTTTTACTACATGGCTTACACCTTCCTGCGCATCTGCAAGAATAGGAGAAATCTGGCAATCTTCCATATTTTTATGTGCTGGGAAAGCAAGACCGATATTATTCAGATATTCCTGCATAGTATCTGTTGATGTACAGTACTGTACAAACAGGTCAATTGCTTCTTTCTGTTCATCTGTTAAGGAAGAACCAAGAAGGAAACAATGAGACTCAACTAATGAATTACCCTTTCCATTTGTTCCCATTGTTGTAGGAAGAGCTTCGGCTCTTGTAAAATTAGCAGCATTTGTATCTACTTCACCAATCTGCGCATATCCCCAGGATGAATCAACATACATACAGACATTTCCTGCTCCAAATGCTGCACGATAATCTTTTAATTTCAGATTTTCCTGAGTATATCCATTTGAAATTAAATATTTATAAAAATCTAATGTTTCATTCATAGCTGTTTTATTCGGTTCTTCTGTGAGATCTGCCAGCGTTCCATCTTCATTAATCAATGTTCCGCCAAATGCTGTGTAAATAGCATTAATATTGGATCCTGTTGCCGGTACTTCCGCGGTAGTAAGTCCAAAAATAGTAGAAATACTATCATCTGATTTATAGTAATCTGATAAGGTCTCTATCCATTCTTTTAAGCCATCAAGGGTATCTGGAAACTCTTCTAAGGAAAGACCTGCAGCTTCTACTAAATCTTTATTTACATAAATAACAGAATTCGTATAATAATGTGGAACCCCATACACTTCACCATTGTACATAAACTGGTCTAGTACATAATCATAATACCCATCATAAAAATCCTTGCTTAACACCTGTGAAGGCTGCTGTATAAATCCTGCTTCTGCAAGTGCCGGAATCCAGCTTACTTCGCCATATATCATATCAACTGATAATCCAGAAGCAATATCATTGGTAAATGTGGATACTATACTGTTGTAGTCTACTGTGACTGTTTCAATATCAATCCAGTCGTTTTCTTTTTCAAAATTTGCAATTGTATTCTCCCACCAATCTGCTTTTGCAGTCTCAGACAATGCATAATTGTAAAATCGGATCGTAACAGGATTTTTTTCTCCATCAGATGTTTCTGCCTGCGCAGTACTATCTGTATTGTCTGTTTTATTCTGGCTGGAATTGTCTGATGATGTGCTGCCACATCCAACCATGCTTAACCCCACAAGCGTTGCCATTACTGCTGCAATAATTCTTTTTTTCATACAAATACCCTCCATTGTATTATTTGAATGTTGCGATACACTTTTTATCTTTTGTATAAACTCGTGTGTATCTTTTGATTAAAATAAAAGATAACATCAAAGTAAACAATGCTTTTTCTTGTAAACTCGTGTGTATCTTTAAACGTATAATACTGCTTATTATGTATTATTGTCAATATGTGTTTATATTTTTTCTTTTTTTCAGTAGTTTTTTACAAAGTCCTACTCTCTTTTTTGTGCTTTTTTAACCCAATGTACTTTTCCGTTCTATTAATTTTGTACGATACATTACCTTTTCCGGTATGATATGTTCCTCAATCATCTGTCTTAACATCTCAATTGCAGTTTTTGCTATCTGTTCTCTTTGAATTTCCATACTGGAAATTGGTGGTTCACAATATTGCCCCAGTGAAGAATTATCAAATCCAATTACTTTTATATCTTCTGGTATTTTGTATCCCATTTTTTTTGCACTCTGCATAGCAATACATGCAACCTTGTCATTTCTGCCAAAAATAGCATCTACTTTATTCGTTTTCAGATATTCGGCAACTTTTTCCTTCACTTCTTCCTCGTTGTGACAACCAGTAATAAAGTTCTTCTCTGGATGTTCGGACAAACCACTCTGCTTCATTTCTTCATAAAATCCACGATATCTCATATCACTCATATCACTGAAATGTTTTCTTTGACTAAAACGGTCTACATAAATGATATTTTTACATCCCTTCCGCTGTAAATAACGTACATTTTCACGCGCTCCTTCATATAAACCATTTTCTATCTTGGCAGCTCCTTCAATATCATCATAATCGCGGTTCACCAATAAAACGACCGGTATATCAGCTGCGATCAACTGCTTGATATATTCCTTATCAAAACTGATTGAACTTATAATTACTCCATCATACTGACGACTTATAATACTGTCTATAAATTGTTGTGTATTTCTGTTCGAGCATAAGGAAATCATATAACCAAGATCATATGCGTGCTTATCCAGTTCGCTTACTAATAAACTAAAGTGTTCCGTTACAATTTGATCCGCAATAAATACAATATGATTTAGTTTTTTTCCTTTTAATGCTCTTGCGATTGAATTTGGCTTATAATGAAGTTTCTTTATAGCCTCCTCCACTTTAATTCTTTTTTCTTTGTCTACATATCTGTTGTTATTGATGACATAAGATACGATTGTAACACTGACTCCTGCTTCCTCTGCAACATCCTTTCTTGTTACCTGTTTGTATTTCTTTTCCGCCAAAAAATCACCTCACTTATACATACGTGTTTATATATACATTGTATACTATGACTGCCACAAATGTCAAACAAAACACTTGACCCAAGTATCGCTTATTCAATCATCATTGCCCGCAGCACACCCACACATGCATACTCTCTTTTTCCAGCACCCATTCCTACTTTCTGTATTGTAAATTTTTCTGGAAGCTGATCCTGCGTACGCAAAGCTGCTGCGATTGCAGCTCCGGTCGGTGTTACAAGCTCACCCTCCACGTCTGTGATATGCATTTTAAGCTGGTTCGCTGAAATAATATTGGCAACTGCCGGTACTGGAATTGGTAACAGTCCATGCTGGCATCTGACCATTCCACGTCCCTCATTCAGCTGAGGAATATATACTTCATCGAGCTCCAGTGAATCTGCACATACTGCAGCGGCAACAATATCAACAATTGAATCTACCGCACCAACCTCATGAAAATGCACCTGTTCAAGTGGTACACCATGTGCTTTTGCCTCTGCATTTGCAAGGATTTTTACGATTTTGCATGCAAGTTCTCTGGCACTGTCTGTCATAGATGCATGTCCGATAATGTGAATAATATCCTCCGGGCTTCTATGCTCATGGTGATGATGTTCGTCATGGTGGTGGTCCTCATGGTCGTGATAGTGTTCATCATGGTAATGGTTCTCATGGTCGTGATGGTGTTCTTCATGGTGATGATCGTCATGATGATCTCCATGCAGATATTCCATATCATGATCATGATTTTCATGTGCATGATCTAAAATAACATTAAAATCACACGCATCCAATCCTGATTTTTTCACTCTCGTAATCTCCGTTTTAAATCCGTCTACAGAAAGACTTTGCAGTGCCTCTTCCAGTTTTTTCTGATCTGCTCCCAGATCAAGCATAGCTCCTACAAACATATCTCCACTGATTCCGGAACCACATTCCAGATATAACTTATTCCCCATTGTGTATTCTCCTTTTTCTTGCAGATTTATTGTTCTATCATGTATTACATACTTCTGTTTTGTGCCTTTATTTTAACACAGTTTTCGTAAAAAAGAACGCAAACATTTATCAAACGTTTGCGTTCTTTTTTATAAACTTTTTCCTAATTTTAATACCATGTAATTCATCCTAAAACAAGTGTTCAATATTCAATTCTCTTATAATCTGCACGATCTCTTTTGTTCTGCTGCATCCGAATTTACGGAGCAGTCCTTTGATCTGTGTCTTTATCGTACTTACCTCCACACTGCGTGCTTCTGCAATCTCATGTACCTTATACCCCTGTAAAAGCAACTTTATCATCTCACGTTCTGTTGCAGTAAGTTTTGAAATATTATTTATGAAAAAAAGCAGACTCTTCTCACTCTGCTGAAGTCTGGCATATTCCTGCATCACAGTCTCATGGATCTTATTTGACATAATTGGATTCCCTTTGAGAGCACAGCGGATATGGTAAAGTATTTCTTCATCCTCACATCCTTTTACAATATAATCAAGTGCTCCTGCACCCATGGCTGTCACGATCATCTCGCGGGTCTCATGTGCTGTCAGAAAAATGATTCCGGCTTCCGGGTCAGCCTCCCGTATTTCCTGCGTTGCTAAAATACCTGCGTTCATTGTCTCCATCTCAATATCCATCAATATCAGATCATACTCTGTGTTTCTGGCAAGATTTACAATCTCTTTTCCTGAAGAAGCAGTCCCTACAACCTCCATATCCCGTTGATTGTTGATCAATTCTGTAAGATCCTCTCTTAAAAGCTGAAAATCATCAGCGATCAAAATCTTTTTCTTATCTGCCATTTTCTTCTCCTGTCTGTTATCTATTCGTACTTTGGAATTAAAATATAGAATTTACTTCCCTTTCCCTCTGTACTTTCCACTCTCATTTTACCCAGATGGCTTTTTACAACCTCTCTGACATAATATAAGCCCATTCCCCAGTTATAGTTAGAATTTTTGCTGGAATAAAACGGATCGAAAATCTTCTTTATCTGACTCTTTGACATTCCAAGTCCATTATCACTGACCTCGATCAAAGTATATAATCTTTCATTCCTGCATTTTAAGCATACCTGCCCATCTTCTCCCCGTTCTGCAGCTATGACGGCTTCTTCTGCATTGATCAGAAGGTTATAGATTGCCTCACACAGATGATCCTTATCTGCAAGAACCATAGACACTTCCTCGTTTTGGATGCGCACTCCCGCATCCGGAAATTTATTGTGAAACCGTTCTAATGCCGTGTCTATGATCTCCTGAATATTAACCGGCATCATCGTAATGGAATTAGATTTTACACTGCGGTACAGTTCCTCAATTCTTGTAAACATTGTATCGTTTGTAGCCCGGAGTGCATCAATACATTCTTTCAGCTTCACCGTATCCGGCTCCGGCTGACTGTAAATCTGGTCAATTCTTTTATAAATAACCTTGTTGGCAAGAAGCTGATTTTTCATGCTGTGAACGAACATGGAAACTCCTACCCTCACTGTATCGAATTTCCGTTCCATCACAACATCCGTCATGGCAACTTCATAATCACCTTTTGTATATTTAAATAGACTGTAAAAGCCAAGCACAGCACAAATGATATTTACAATCACAAGCATAATATAACTTGCCAGAGACGGATTAATCTGAAGATATCCGATTCCCCTATTCCATGCGATCGAATACCCGTAAAAGAGATAAACCTGCCCCGGATCCTGATGATAGTAAATAAGATAAATTGCCGAAATCGACACCAAAAAGATTACTGTCTGCTGAAATTGCCTCTTCAAAAACAGGATTGAAATGGAAAAATACTCGATTAATAAAATCACCACAGATACTGTCAGATATAGATTGATCCAGATCATATTTCCTTTTGCTATAATCTCCTGCATACTTTCCCTGTTATGAACAATCATTCTATAAACTGATGGAAAGTAAAGAATCAGCGACATGATCGGTATGACCCTTGATAATTTAACCCATGTTTTCCGCTTTCTAAGTCCCGGAAGCATTGAATAATTCATTGCAATCCTCAGCAAAAAAAACGGAAACAGAGACCTGCCTATGGCAATCAGATATCCCAGCTGACCTAATGTGATCAGGAAATACTGCATCTTCCGATATATGTTTCTTGAAAAATACAGAAATGTTAATACTTCCTGTGAAATGCCACCTTTTTTTGCAATAAAAAGCATAACACCACATAATTCCAACATAAGACTTGTACAAAGTCCCAGCCATAAGATGGAATCTTTATTTTTTCTGTAAATGATCAAGAATACCGATGCAATAACTAAGCTGAATGCCAAAATAAGTAACATGTTTTTGTCTCCTGTTTCCGTTTTCTTAAATCTTTTAACAAAAAAATATTCAGTTATATTTTAACACTATTTTTTGTTTTCTTCTACCTCTCTATGAGATTTCCTCCAACAAATACATCTGCGATGTCATTCTCCGCATCTAAAAGAACGATATCTGCATCTTTTCCATCTGCAATCGATCCTTTTTTATCGTATACTTTGATAAGTCTGGCTGGATTCTCTGAAAGAAGCGGTAAAATCTCTTCCAGACGTTTTCCTGTAAATGCAAGAAGATTTTTCAAAGCAACATTTTGTGTTAAGGTACTTCCGGCTCTTACTCCGTTTTCCAGCTTTGCATCACCATCTTCAACAATAACATCGTTTACTCCAAGTTTATATCTTCCATCCGGTAGACCTGCAGCCATAATTGAATCTGTGATTGCAACTACTTTGTCAAGTCCTTTCACTTTCAAAAGAAGACGTACTGTACCAGGGTGAAGATGTCTTCCATCACAGATTGCCTCACAGTAAATATCAGATTCTAATGCAGCTCCCATAATTGCAGGAAAATGCTGATGTAAAAGTTTCATCGCATTAAATGTATGTGTACAGCATTCTGCACCGTTGTTGATTGCTTTCCAGCTTGTATCATAATCTGCTCCGGAATGTCCGATTGCAACAGTAATACCAAGCTCTTTCATTGCCGGAATGTCATCAATAAGTCCTTCTACTTCCGGAGAAATCGTAATATAACGGATGTTTCCTTCTGCTCTGTCCTGATATTCTTTCAGAAGTGGCATATTGGCTTTCTGAAGAAGATGCTCCGGCATAGCCCCCTTGTACTCTGAAGACAAAAATGGTCCTTCCAGATGAATACCAAGTAAATTTGCTCCTTTATGCTCCATCTTCTGATGTTTCTTATATTCATCAATGCACCATTCTGTCTGTTCTTTTGTATCAGTCAAAACAGAACATAACCATGAAGTCGTTCCATTTCCGGCTGCAAAACGGCAGATTTTCTCATAATCTTCTGCTGTTGCCGCATTAACATCTACACCTACTGCACCATGTGTATGTACATCAATAAATCCAGGCACTACTTTCTTTCCTGCTGCATTATACACTTCTGCCCCATCTTCAATTGGTGCATCCGGTGGTAAAATAATAAGTTTACCATCTTCAATTTTAATTGTTTTCTTTAAAAAACGATGTTCAATATAAACTTCTCCATTTACGATATATCTGCTCATGATTTTTTCTCCTCTTCTTATACAATAAACTGCCACACAAAATTATGTGCGGCAGCCTTTTTATTCTTTTTTATTCCGGAAGGTTAGCAACAAACTCTGTAAATTTAATATTGATGTCCGGATGATCCTGCAATAAGCTTACTGGGAAATGTGCTGTTTTTTCGCCATAAGCTGCATGTCTTACAACACTTCTGTGCCAGTCTCTGAAACATCCTAATCTGATTTTTCTTGCATGAGCGATTTCATTAATGCCGATTGTGATACAGTAATGTGGCATATCATCTAATGCACCATTTAAATCACCAATTGAATTCACAGCTCTTGTTTCTTTTGAGATTTCAAGAACTCTTGTATGCTGAGCCAGGAACTCATCCGGTGTCATTGTATCAGAAGCCTCATTGAATGCAACATGACCATTAATTCCAATTCCCCCGAAGCAAATATCTACTCCACCAAGTTTTTTGATCATATCCTGAATATGTGTCAGGTTTTTAGGATCCGGGAAAATTCTCTGTTCTTCCGGCATTACGAGTTCTGGTTTAATTTTGGTGTAAACCGTTCTGTCCATAAATCCACGGAAGCTCAATTTATCCTCTTTGTCAATCCATTCTTTATCATCTGTCAGGTATTCATCCATATTAATAAACCATACATTTTTCAGGCTGATATTCTGCTCATTTACCATATCTACAAAATACGGATACTGTCCTACAGGACCTACAGGGCAGATAAATACTGTATTCTCACCAAGAGCATTTTTACGTTTGATTTCTTCTACCATTTCATCTGCCATTGATTTAAATACAGCAGCATTATCTTCCATAACGATCAACGGAATTTTTGGTGCTTTTAACAGTTCTTCTTTGTTATAATAATAATATTCATGTTTCATTTTCTCTTCCAACCTTTCCTGTCTACATCAGCGTTACAATAAGGCTGCCACACCGATTCCAGAACTCCTGGTCTAGCGTAACAGCCTTGTTATTTCATTTACTTTTCAAATGCTGTGTGCATTTTCTTTTAGTACTCTCCAGCTTCTTTCATAACATCTAATAATACGTAATCAGATACTGGTGGGTCAACTTCAACAGCACCTGCCTCGATGAAGTTCTCCTTCTGTAACTCATAGTATCCTTCTACTGTACCATCTGCTGCACCTTCAGATACCTCTTTACCTGTTAACCATTCTGCATCACCACGCTGATCATATACTGTATCCTGATCGCCTGCAATCTGTTTTGCGATTAAAGCAGCTGTATCTTCCTGATGATCTGCTGCCGCATAATCCATTGCTTTGAATAATGCTCTTGTGAAACGTACTAAGACATCTCTGTTCTCTTCTGCATATTTTGGCATGCAGATCCAGCTTGCAAGAGATACAGTTTTGTCAGAGAATGTCATGTTGTCTGCTAATTTTGTAGCATTTGCATCTTCTTCTAAGATCTTTAAGCTGTTTGGTGACCATGTTGCAGCTGCATCAACTTTACCGGATAACATAGCGGATACGATTCCGGATGCATCCATATCAATTGCTTCGATATCATCCATTGTCAATCCAACACTTGTAAGTGAGTTTACAAGGATATCTTCACTGGATGTTCCTGAAGAGTAAGCAACCTGTTTTCCTTTTAAGTCTTCGATAGATGTAATACCTTCGCCTCCGATCAATGCATCACCATTGGAGATATGGGATAATGCAAAGATTGTTGCCTGTCCGTTGATGCAAAGTTTATGAGCACCCTGTCCGATATATCCGACATCAATACTTCCTGACTCCATAGCGGAAATGATTGTCGGACCATCCTGGAACTCTACAAGATTTACTGTGATTCCTTCTTCTTCTAAGTAACCCTGAGCGATTGCGTTCTCAACTGACCATAAGCTTCCATAGTTTGGCATGTAAGCTACATTTAATGTAACTGGCTCTACAGCTTCCTTCTCCTCTGTAGCCGGTGTCTCTTCTTTTGCTTCTTCTGTAGCCGGTGTCTCTTCTTTTGCTGTGTTGTCAGCAGGTGCATCTGTCTTGCTGCCGCATCCTGCAAGCATTCCTGCTGTCATAGCACCTACCATTAATAAGCTCAATATTCTCTTTTTCATGTTGTTTTTCCTCCTTAAATTGGATATTTGGAATTTCCCCCAATTCCCTTAGTTATCATTATAATCCGGTTTCCCGGTTACAACCTTTTTATTATTTTCTTACTTCCAGATATTCCTGATATACCTGACTCCAGATTTCATTTTTAAGTTCCATGAATTCCTTTGTCATCTTTGTCTCCTGGGTACGTGGATATGGAATATCAATCTTTACAATATCTCTGATACGTCCCGGGCGGGCGCTCATGATAATAACTGTCTGTGCAAGAATGATTGCTTCCTCAACATCATGTGTAATAAAGAAGCACGTCTTCTTCTCTCTCTGCCAGGTCTCTAACAGCTCTGTCTGTAACTGGGTACGTGTCTGTGCATCAAGAGCTCCGAATGGCTCATCCATAAGTAATACTTCAGGCTCTGCTGCATATGCTCTTGCGATAGCAACACGCTGTTTCATACCACCGGATAATTCTTTTGGATAATGTTCTGCGAACTTCTCCAACTGAACCATCTCCAAATATTTCATTGCCTCTTCTTCTGCCTGTTTTCCTTTGATGCCACGCATCTCTAATGCAAACATAACATTTTTCTTAACAGTAAGCCATGGGAATAATGCATACTGCTGGAATACAACGCCACGGTCTGTACCGGTTCCTTTTACTTCTTTTCCATCGCAGTATACTGCTCCGCTTGTCGGCTCTAATAATCCTGCGATAATATTCAATAAAGTGGATTTTCCACATCCGGATGGTCCTACGACACAGATGAACTCATTATCATGAATATCAAGTGTCACTCCGTTTAATGCAACCATCTCACCATTTCTTGTATTATATATCTTCTTTACGTTATCAACTTTTACACGAACCGGTCTGCTGTCATCGCGATTTGTTAAATCTCTCTCTTCTCCTGCCATGATGTCAGTCTCCTTTCAAGATATTTGATCAGTTTCTCCATTGAGATACCTAAGATACCAATGATAATAATGTATAAAAGCATTGGTGCAGATTCAAAGCTGTTGTTCAGAGATCTGATTCTCATTCCCAAACCGGCTGTTGCTCCAGTAGATTCTGCAGCGATCAGTGTTGTAAGTGCTACAGAAGCTCCAAGTCTTACTGCTGTCAGGATAAATGGTAATGTTGCAGGAGCAATAACTCTGATGAAGATATCTTTATCTGTTGCTCCAAGAACTCTTGCTGCTTTGATCAGTGTCTCATCTACATTGATAACACCCTGATAGATTGTAATGCACATTGTCAAGAAACATGCAATCGTGATAACGATGATCTGTGGTTTTCTTCCAACACCTGCCGCAATTACAATAAGTGGTACATAAGCAAGTGGTGGGATGTTACGGATGAACTGGATCCATGGTTCAATAATATAACGAACCGGTTTATACCATGCCATAAGGATTGCAACCGGAAGTGCGATTACAAAACCAAGCACATAACCTGCTACAACTGAAATCAAACTGGATAAAATATCCGTACCCAGAACACCTCTGTCAATCATTGTTTTAATGCTCTGACAAACTACCACAACATTCTGGAACGCTCTGCTTGTTGATGGAATAATTGATAAAATATACCAGAACAGCATAGCCACTGCAAATGAGATCAGTAACCAGACTCTCTTTGGTATTTTATCTGCCAGAGATTTGTTTTTGTTATTCATAATACCGTCTCCTTCCCTTTCGGAACTTCTTTCTTGATTCAAAGTATAGACCTCTATTTTGTTTTTGATAAGGATGAACTTTTTTCATCCTTTTTAAGAAAGGCGTCTGGCAAAAAAACTGCCAGACACCTTTGTCTGAAATGACGGTAACACAAATCGTCACTTTATTAATCTAGTTCTTATCTTTGTATTCTTCAAAAGCATTGATTCCATAGGGGAGCAAATATGGGGGCAGCTTATTTAATATTGTTCTGCAGCACTCCACGCAGCCCTTCCAGATACTTTCTGCATTCCGGAAGAATCACCTGGGTCTTTGTACTGTAAGAATCCGTTGTACAACAGATTGCGCCTTCCGGCAGACATATCTTCTGCCCTGTAAGAAGTGGATCGCCTGTCTTTTTCTGCCATGTCTCAAGAAGCTGTCGCATCTCATCCTTCACTGACTGATAATCTTCTTCCCCGATCAGATTATCCCGTTCCTGTGGATCAAGCATAAGATCATACAGTTCTTCTCTCACAAGTTTCTTCTCAAAATATCCGTTTTCATGGAATACTTCTTTTGACAGACTGTCATCAATATGGGTAGGCGGAACTTTATCGTAACCATTCTCCCACCGTACAATATATTTATTTTTCTTCGTTCTGACAGATCTGACCGGCTCGTATGCAACATGATAGTTAATCTCTGCATAAACTGCCTCACGGATTTCTTCCTCTTCACCTGTTATCACCGGTAGAAAAGAACTGCCGGAAAGCCAGTTTGGTTTTTCCATATTCAAAATATCGCACAGTGTCGGAAATACGTCTATCTGCGACAGCAAAGCGTCACTGATACAATGTACCCTCGGCATACCCGGATAACGAAGGATAAAAGATACACCTGTTCCATCATCGTACAGATTGCATTTCATCATAGGAAATGGCAATCCGTGATCTGTGGTAAAGAATATCAATGTATTCTCATATTCCCCGGTTTCTTTTAAAGCATCCAGTATTTTTCCACACAATCTGTCCACTGTATCAACTGCGATCTGCATACCTGCCATATCTTTTCTGACATCCGGTAAGTTTGGCAATGCCTTTGGCACCTGTACATAGTCTGTTTCATATTCATCCGGCACACGCGGATACTCGCGGTGGGTACATCCGAAACCAACCGCAAGGAAAAATGGTCTTTCATCCTTTCCCCTGTTTTTCAGATAATTGACTGCGTTTTCTGCTGCCATCTCATCCTGCCATGTATACAATTCACATTGTGGCAGGTCATTTCTGTAATACTCCATTGGATTCAGACATCTTTCATATCCAAGTGTTTCTTCTTCATGCAGCTTGATCTCATGCTGTACTCCGGATAAAACTGTCTCGTAACCATGTTGTTTCATGTAATTGGCAAGATGATGTTTCCCATTGATCCGAAAGCCCCTGTGGGACAATCCGATCAGACCATTATTATGCGGATACTGGCCGGTTAACATAGCACCTCTGCTCGGTGAACAGGTCGGGCTCGCACAGTACATCTGTGTAAATGCCATTCCCTCTCTCGATAATCTCAGAAGATTCGGTGTATGTACCGGATATCCATAGGTCTGTAAATATCTTCCGATATCATGTGTATTCAAATATAAAACGTTCATCTTATTCCCCATTCTTTCCAATCTAAAACAACGCTGCCTTACGGAGCAAATCCTCTTATATAAATTTATATTTACTTTTTATTTCTCTACAAAAATTGGTGATACCCAGGCCACATCGCCATTTTTCAGCCATACTCTGAGTCTGTAATTCGCTCCGGCTTCCATGTCGATTTCTTTCTCATAATTCAAGACATAAGCATCCTGTGGAACAGCCTGGCGGATTCTTGTCTTATATGCATTATGCCAGTAAAAATCATCTCTGTAGTGATCGACTTTGCCATAAACTCTGTTTGCAAGATCGATGCTTTCCTGATACTGAGCTTTGATACGTGAAGTCTTCATCAGTTCACGGATTGTGAAGTGATATTCATAATTATCCACTTTCAGGCAGACATCACTGTCTGGTGTTCCTTCTACTTCAAAAACAAATCCTTCTTTTACTACAGTACTTGGTCCCATCCAATGTCCGGTTGTTGTTGACATGTAAGTTGTCATATGGAATTTGCAGCTGTCATCCGTCACATCGTAAAGTTTCTGTCCATAACTGTTCCATTCTTTATCAATGGATAAAAGCTTTCCTTCCACATTCAAAGAACCATCCCATTCTTTTACAAGCATATCTTTATAAAATCTTGGGTTCGGTCCCCATCCGAACTCTACCGTAAATTTCACACGGATCACTTCATCATCTGCAAATTTCTTATTTTCCCAGCTTCCGGAATGAACGATCATTTCTTCGAGGACATTGTTCTTTAATAATTCTACCCTGTCAATCGCATCCGCTGCACAGATAGAGATCTTCATATTATGTTTTCCGGGAGCGATCACGTCACCCATCATTTTATCATCAGCTGTAAAATCAATCTCCATTCTGCTTCTGCTCACACCATATACATGTCTTGCTTTCATGCCTGCCCAGATTGCCGCTTTGGAAGCATCCTCTGCAAGCACGCACATCGTTCCATGGTCACATGCTGCAGGAACATTATGGTTGTCACCGGATGCAATACATCCAACATGAAGACCAGCCTCCAAACCTCTTTCATAGCAGGTTTCACCGGTTCTTGGTCCCATATGCAGATGACGTTCCATATCCATTCCGCCTGTATCGTTTTCACTGCATCCATGACTGGAATAAATTTCCGCAAACGGGGAAAAATTCTCATCATGTGTTGCCCAGTTCTTTCCACGGCTTCCAAGCTGATATGCTACATGGTGTGGGATTCCGATCGCTTCTGTATCTTTATAATCATCTCTTAATTCCTGATAACGCATCGGATGTTTCATATCCTGTTCATTGTCGAGGAAAAATACGTTGTGATCACCATCAAAGCCACAGCCCTGCCACTCATATCCCATAAACATCGGATATCCGTTTGCATTTTCTTCTTTTACTTTTCCGCGGACAATCTCCCAGTCTTTCTTAATCTCTTCTTCCGGACATAAATCTTCGAGCCCTGCTCCGGACTCTGTTTTGATCATCTGAAACGGATAATATGCGATCGGCCAGAAATCTAATACTTCTTTTGCATGTTCTGTCCATTTATCCAGTTCATCCATCTGATTATGATGGATATTGCTGTGTAAATCTGTCCATAATTTTTTCATTCTATTCTTCCTGTTCGCCTTTCATATATTTGTCTGTAGCTTTTCTCTGCTTTGCATCCCCTTTTTTCAAAAGAACGATGAGCACAAATGTTAAGATAATAAATGCAAGACAGATAGGTCTTTTTACCAAAATTGTCCAGGAACCGTTTGACATTACCAGTGCATTGCGCAGATTGGACTCTGCGATCGGTCCAAGTACCATTCCAAGAACGATCGGTACGGATGGGAAGTCCAGTTTCTGCATAAAGTATGCAATAACTCCAAACAGCAGCATCACATAAACATCCATTTCAGAGCTTCCGATTGCGAATGCTCCTGCACAACAGATCACGACTAATAATGCTGTCAATAATTCCTGTGGGATATGTGTGATCTTAACAAAAAGTCCCAGTAAATATTTACCCTGGAAGAACATAATAAGCTGTGCGATCACACATCCGATCAGAACTGCATACACAATTGGTCCGGATGTCTCAAAAAGCTTCGGTCCTACAACAAGTCCATGCATCGTAAATGCACCTAATAAGGTTGCCGCTACAACGTCTCCCGGAATACCAAGTGTAAGTAATGGAATTAAAGTTGCGGCTGTAGCACCATTATTTGCTGATTCAGGTGCTGCAATACCTTTGATCTCACCTTCTCCAAACTTCTCTCCTGGTTTGGCTTTTCTCTTTGCTTCATTGTAGGCAATAAATGATGCGATTGCTCCGCCGGTACCAGGAACTGCTCCGATGAATGCTCCGATCAGGGAAGATTTTGTCATGATTGGCAATGTTTTTTTCACATCTTCCTTTGTAATATGGTCATCTTTATCTGCCGCTTTTAAATTTGATACAACAGCTGCTTCTGTTTTATTAATACGTCCGATCATCTGTGCAATCGCGTATACTCCAAGTAAAACTGCAAGCATCTTGATTCCGTTATATAATCTGATATTTCCAAATGTAAATCTTGTAACACCACTGACAGAATCAATACCAACTGTTGCCAATAAAATTCCAAGTCCACCACTGATAAGACCCTTTACAAGACTCTTTCCACTTACAGATGCAATAACAGAAAGTCCAAAAATTGCAAGTGCAAAATACTCCGGAGAACTGAACTTCATAGCAACCTTACTGATCTGCGGTGCAAAAAACAGAAGGCAGAATGCACTGACCAGACCACCAAATGTTGATGCCACAAGTGCCATATCTAATGCTCTTCTCGGCTGTCCATTCCTGCACATCGGATAACCATCGATCAGTGTTGCTGCCGCTGCATTCGTACCAGGTGTATTGATCAGAATTGAACTGATAGAACCACCAAAGTTGGCACCAAAGAAAATAGCCGTAAGCATTAACAGTGCCGGTACTGTATCCATCTGGAATGTAAATGGAAGTAATACTGTGATTGCAAGGTTTCCATTCATTCCCGGAATCGCACCGAAAATAATTCCAATAAAAATACCAACATTAACAAATATTAAATTCTGCACTGATAAAAGATTCATCAATGCCTCTGATATAACCTGTCCCATAAACTCCTCCTGTTACTATGGCAATTGAATATGCAATACTTTTGCAAAAAGAAGGTATAACACTACAACCATTGCAATTACGATCACATAATACAGTTTTTTCTTAGTTCCTGTCATTGCCAGTGTTGCCACACCAAGTAAAATCGTAGAAATCAGGAAACTTCTTTTGAACAGAATTGAATAAATAAGCAGCATGGCCATATATGCTAATGCTTTTAATTCTTTTCCTACGATCAGTGTTTTCACTGTGTCTTTTTTTAATATCAAGCTCTGGATCAATAAAACCACACCACATACAATCCATAAAACGCCGATTGCACAAGGAATCGTTCTTGATGTGATACCATAAGTTGCTGAATAATCTTCTGCGATCTGAAGCGGCACAAGAATTATGCATATAACTCCGAGAATAATACTAACAATTCCTGCCGCCAAATTAGATTTATACTTTATCTCCATATTTCATTCCTTCTTTCAAAAAATAATCCGCGCTGTCAAAAGGCAGCACGGATCGTCTTTTTACTGTGCGTAATATTTATCGTAAGCTTCCTTACATAAATCAGATGCATCCAGAATAATCTGTTTTACTGTCTCTCCATCCTCAAGATATGGTATGTAATTTGCATTTTTAGCAAGATCCTTAAATTCTTCTGTCTCACTGTAGTCTAAGATTGCCTGATGGATTGCTGCAACATCTTCCGGTGCAACGTCTGCTTTTGTCATGATAAAATTACATGTATGGAATACGATATCATATCCCAGGGACTGAACTGTAGGAACATCATATCCTTCATACCCTGTATAGTTTTCTTCTGAGAACACTGCGATTGGGACAAGGCTTCCATCTTCTACATACTGGGCACCTACTGATGCCGGTGCAACTGCACATACAACGTTGCCGCTTGCTACTGCAAGTAAATCTTTTCCACTTCCGTCAGATGTAACTGCCTCTGCATCTAACCCTGCTTCACCAAATAACATAGTTGCAAGAAGATGAGTTGCTCCGCCAGGTGCGTTACTTCCAAATACGATACGGTTATCAGCTGCATATTCTACAAGACCATCCCAGTCTTCAATTCCGCTGTTTGAAGGGTTCACATATAAGATCAAATCTTCCAGTACAAGTCCGCTTACAAACTGATAGTCATCAATGTTAAGATTAATATCTTTGTTGAATAATGGTGCCAGTGTGAACATTGCAATACCGCCGACCATTAATTCTGTTGCATCGGATTTTGCACTGTCAAGATCTGCTGCTGCGATTGCCCCGTTCGCACCTGTCAGATTGTTGACAATAACTGATTTACCATAAGTCTCCTGTAATCCCTGTCCGATAATTCTTGCGATCGTATCTGCAGAACCACCTGCTGCAAATGGAACACGTACATTAAAGTCCTTGGAAGGTTTAAAAGAATCTGCTGTAATTCCAGATATGTCTGTTGCTCCCCCTGCTTCTGTACCTTCTGTCTGAACTGTTTCCTGCTTCTCAGGCTCCTTTGGTGTATCCTGGCTCTGTGTGTTTCCACATGCTGCCATAGAAAGAGCCATTGTTCCCGCCATAATAAGTGCCAATACCTTTTTCTTCATCACTTTTCCTCCTTTTTTGAAAATGTTTTCAGTTGCCTCTGTACCTAGAAATTAACACTTCTGCACATTATAGTCAATGTTTTCTTTTGTTTTTATAGTAAAATCAGTACTTTTTCACATTATATTACAGTCGTTTTTGTATATTTTTACTATTTATCATTTTTACATTTTGTTGAAACCGTTTTCACTTAATATGTAAAATGAAAGACAGTACCAAAACATGTTCTCATTTTACTGGCACTGTCTTTTCAACCTTTTGATATCCACTCTTTAAAATTCATATTTTACTTTCACATCATATTTCCTAGGTTCTTTTTCTTCTTTCTCTCCCATGATCTTCTGGCTCAAAAGCTCTGCCGCACAAATTGCGACTGTTTCCGGATTCTTAACAACAAGCGAACAGTCCATTCCAAGTTTTTCCTTCGTTCCACCCATTGCAAACCCTGCGATATCCACGTTTCCGATCCACTCCGGATACAACTGATGGATTCCCATGGCAATATACTCTACAATGTCCGTTCCAAACCCGATGATGACCGGTCTCTCTCCATCCTCGAGCACACTGTTTAACTGTTTTAAAGCATCCATTACCACTTCGATCTTTCTCGCAGTAAATATTTTGATCACGCGGCTTCCATCACGCCCGGCCTCTTCCAGTGCCTGATTTGCCCCGGCAAGACACATACGTGTATTAAAACTGTCGCTCCAGCCAAAGAGCATCATGATACGGCTGCATGGCTTATTTTTCAGAAGCCATGAGATAAGATGATATGCATTGTCCCTGTGATTTTCCAAAACCATATCACAGCCAATATCCTCCTGTCTGTCGATTGCGATCATATTTTTATAATTCTTTGTTACGCCCTGCAGATATGGTGTATTCTGCCCACTCGGTGCAATTATGATTCCTGCGGCTCTCTGGTTCAGAAGCTCCTGGACATAGAACAGCTCTTTTTCCCGCTCACTGTCACTTTCACAGATATAAGTAATATATTTTCTTTCAAAAAAATAGTCACTTACCACATGACATATTTTTCCGAAAAAATATTCCATATGCGGAACAATAAGACCGACGATCTGTGTCTGTCCTCTTTTTAAATTTCTTGCAAACATGTTCGGTTCATACTGCAGTTCATTGATGGCATTTTTAATGTTGTACGCTGCAAGCGGCTGGATACTTTTTGGATCCGCCAGATATCTTGATACAGAACTGATCGATACTCCTGCCAGTTCCGCCACTTCCCGAATTGTAACTTTTTTTTCTTTCATAATCCACCTTAATACTTTTCCCTCTTATTCACTACTATAACTAAGCTAACATATTTCCTGCAAAAATTCAATTGTCATAGCTTTGCAAACGTTTGTCTAAACCTATTCTCTTTACGCAGATTCGTGTGTTATAATAGAAAAAGCAAGTATTTTTCAAAAAACAATACCAATTTGTAAAAGGGGGCTTTTATTATGCTGATCACATTACATTCAAACGGTTACGAGGTTGCTGTCAATACGATGGGAGCCGAATTGAAATCTTTCAAGGATCCTTCCGGAAAAGAATATGTCTGGAATTCAGATCCTGCTTTCTGGATGCGTTCTTCACCACTTCTCTTTCCAACGATCGGAAATTTAAGAAATGGTGAAACAACCATGAAAGGGCAGGTTTATCCTCTCGTAAAGCATGGCTTCTGTAAAGATACAGAATTCGAGGTGAAGGATTTATCCGATGATACGGTCACTTTCTTGTTACACGCAAATGAAGAAACTTTAAAAAGTTATCCTTATCAGTTCGAATTGTCTCTCACCTATCATTTATCCGACAATGAGTTATCTATGGAATACCGTGTTGTAAACCATGACACAGAAGAAATGTTTTATCATATCGGCGCACATCCTGGATTTATGCTTCCGGTATCTTCCGGTGAAACACTTGCCGACTGTGAACTCGTCTTTGAAAAAGCAGAAGATTTCGTATCTTATGAATATGATCTTGAAAATATGGAATTCAACACAGAGAAAAAGGTTGTACAAAAAGCAGAGGGCAACACATTACCACTTACTGTTGCAATGTTTGACAGTGATGCTGTTTTCTTTGAACACACCAATTCCCATCGTGTTTCCTTCCTTAACACTCATACTGGAAAAGGTGTAACAATGGACTATCCTGATTTTGAATCTATCGCTTTCTGGACTCCTGCTGGCGGCAATGCTCCATTCCTTTGTCTGGAACCATGGAATGGTTCTGCGATTTTCCATCAGGACAGTGATATTTTCTCAGAAAAACGTGGTATTCTCTCATTAATGCCTGAAGCTGAAAAAACTTACCATTTAAAAATCACTTTAGAGGCTTAGCCACCTGAATCCATTACATAAAAAAGCAGAGCCAGACAGACATATGCGCATGTCGATCTGACTCTGTTTTTCTTTGAACATCTCTTTTATAATACCTTTAAATTCCACATAATCTCAAGTGTGTCATCCTGCACATGAAATTTTTCAAAATATGCTTCTTCCTTCGGAATCCATTTTTCCTGAAACTCTTTTGCTTTCTCTTCCCCATTACGCTTTCTGATATTTGCAAGCTGCACATCCGATGCAATATTCATAAAAATCTTCAGCTGATATGGCTTTCCAAAATACGGATGTAAGCTATAAGAGCCCTCGATAATATTAATCCTTTTATAAGGAATCTCATAAGCATCTAATAGTCTCCACTCTTTGCAGGAAAAGGGCTGATAGCACACAGATTCCTTCTTTTGAACCGGTATAAGCACAGTTTCATAAAATCTTTCATAGTCTACATTCCCACCGGTTTCTTTCATTCTGTCCGGTGTACGCTGTTCCATGCGTAAAAAGAAGTCATCCATATGAAACAGATTACAATCAAGCTGCCCCTTTAAATATTCTCCCAGAGTTGTCTTACCACTTCCACATCTCCCGTCAATCGCCACAAGAATTGGTCTGTCTGTATTGTCTTCCTGTTTAATAATTTCATTAATCGCATCCACTGCCGGTTTGAATCGTTCTCTGCATTGTGTCTTCAGTTCCATGTATTTCTCCGATCTTTCCCTGTGTTTTCTGTCTTCTATCAGAAAAACAGATCATTATTTTCCTTCATAAGCAGGCTTTACAACTCCCGCTGCATATAAACGATTTACAAGAACAGGTATTAAGATAAGCTGTATCACAATTCCAGGGATTGCATTCACAAATCCACCCATAAAGAATAATTTCCATGTAAATCCGCTTCCCATTAATGCATAAACAATTGCTGATACAAGTCCCCATACCAGTCTTCCTGCGAGCATGGAAATGATCAAAGAGATATATAGTGATCTCATATCCTTTTTCATCTTACCGGAAAGAATTCCGCTGACTAATCCATAGGTTGCAAGTTCAAATGCCATGCATATAGCATTCGGGAGCATGACAGGCATTCCAAATGTCACACTTCTAAGTAATGGTGTAATAAATCCAACGATCAGGCCATACGGTCCTCCGAGAATATATCCACACAGTAATACCGGAATGTGCATGGGGCAAAGCATCTTTCCGACTGCCGGGATCTGCATGGTAATAAATGGAAGAATCAGTCCAATTGCAAGAAATAATGCCGCCAAAACTGTTTTTCGTACTGTCATCTGTTTTTTCATCTTGTCCTCCTCAACATTTCAAATCTTATTTGCACTTATTGTACCACACTTACCATTTTCTTCGCCATTTATTTTAACAAACGTTTGTGTAAAGTTTTACGCAAATTTTTATTTATTTGTGCTAAACTATACGCAAAGATGAAAATCACCTATACGAGGGGGTATTTCAATGACATTAAAGGATATTGCAAAAGAGGCCGGTGTTTCCATCTCTACTGTCTCCCGTATTATCAACGGGAATTCCTCAAACGCCGCCAGTAAAGAAATGCAGGATAAAATCTGGAGTATTGCACGAGCCGGCGGATATGTGCCTAACACTTCCGCCCAGGCATTAAAGCAAAAAAACAGGGAAAATGTACCTCATCATTCCATTGCCTGTGTCTATGCACGAGCTCAGGATGCACAAAATGATGCCTTTTTTTCAACCCTGACAAGAAGTATTGAGCAGGAGGCATTAAAAGAGGGGTATATCGTAAAGTATTCTTTTTCTACTTTTGACATTCATAATCCGGCCACGCAAAATCAGATTATAAATAACGAAGTGGACGGTGCTGCCATTCTTGGCCGTTGTAACAAAGAGACTCTCAAATTTATGAAAAAGCATTTTCATAAGATTATTTACGTTGGTTTAAATCCGTTAGATGCCGAGTATGATCAGGTCATCTGTGACGGAAATGCCGTCGCATCTGATGCCGTGAGCCATCTGATCGCACAGGGGCACACGCAGATCGGATATATCGGAGAGACTAAAAATGAAATCCGATATGAAGCTTATTGTAATACTTTGAAGAAAAATCATATTAATTTTAACAAAAATATCGTAACTAATGTTTCCGGCTCTTCCGAAGCCGGTTATCAGGGAGCCAAACGAATTCTGGAACGTTCTTCGGACGTAACTGCTTTTTTCTGCATGAATGACATCACAGCGATCGGTGCGATCCGTGCGATCCACGAATGTGGTTATCGCATCCCTGACGATATCTCTGTCATCAGTATGGATGATATTGAAATTGCACAATATGTATCGCCAATGCTCACAACTATGCATATTCCGATCGAAGAAATGGGAAAGATGACAGCCAAGATCCTGATTGACCGCATAAGAAACGGTCACACGCTCCCTCTGAAAATGTCCCTGCCATATTACATGGCAAAACGAGAAAGCTGCAGATAATTAAGTAATTTTCCTGTTATATTAAACTACCGGATGCACACATAAACCTGTCTGCATCCGGTAGTTTTATTTTTATAATGAAATTTTTATCTTCTGATTAATCCAGCTTAATTCCTGCAAGAAGTGAACCAAGGCTTGATCCAAAGCTCTCTTTGGATGTATATTGCTCGAGATCTTCTGCCGGTTCTGTATCAACCATCTCCTCTTCCAGTGCTTTCATGGAAAGACTGATCTTGTTGTCATTGGTATTCAACACCTTTGCTTTGACTTTCTGTCCTTCTTTTAACACTTCTGACGGCTTTTTGATACGTCTTTCGCAGATCTGTGAGATGTGCACCAGTCCGCTTAACCCATTGCCAAGATTGATAAATGCACCATATGGCATTAAGGACTCCACCGTTCCCTCCATTACAGTTCCCGGCACGATCATGGAAATCTTGTGGTTACGTTCCTCGATTGCTGCCTCTTTTGCCACCTGCTTTGCAGATAATACCAGTTTTTCCTTTTCCGGATCAACGGTAATGACTTTTGCTTCTACTTCTTTTCCGATCCATTCCTCTGTATTCTCGACATAATCAAGTGCCAGCTGGGATGCAGGGATAAATGCACGGATGCCTTCTAAAAATGTAACCACACCGCTTGGAACACTCTCTTTGATGCGGACTTTTACAACCGTTCCATCTTCCATCATCTGCTGCAGTTTCTCCCATGCAAGAACATCGTTTGCCTCTTTTCTGGACAGCAGAATATTGCCCTGCCCGTCATCTGTCTTTACCACAGTTGCCTCGATCTCATCCCCGGCATGGATCTGCTCTAACACTGCAAAATCCGGATCATTGCTGAAATCCTCTACTTTAATAATTCCCTGTGCATAATATTTTAAATCCAGAGTGATCTCTTCCTCACTCACTGCAATGACAGTTCCTGTGATAATGTCGCCCTCTCTGATCTGGCGGAAAGATGCCTCTAACTCGTCTTTGAAATCATCCATTGTTTCCATTATGAATTACCTCCATTGTTCTTTTTCCTTTGAAATCCACATGTAACGCATCATGGACTTCCCAGCAAAAACAAGTATAGCACATTTACTTCCGTTATGACAACTTCCACAGGATGACCACTTTAAAGAGATCGCCATCCACGGAGATATGCAGGCTTCCCTTCTGCGCCTCAGTAAAACTCCTTGCAATTGCAAGGCCAAGACCGGAGCCCTCCGTGTTGCGGGAAGCATCGCCGCGCACAAAACGCTCCGTCAGCTCATCCCCTCTCACGTTCAGCTCCACGGCGGACATGTTGCGCATGGTGATGGTCACATTCCCCTCCGGCTTCTCTACATCAATGTAAACACGGCTGTTTGGCATTGCATATTTCTGTATGTTCACAAATAAATTTTCAAAAATACGATAGGTTTTCTGATTATCCAGTTTCAGAATGATTTTTTCTTCCGGGACATTCCATCGTAATTGCAGCCCCATCTGTTCAAATTTATCTGCGTGTTCCACGCTGACCTGTTTCATCAGATTGACCACATCAACATCCATCAGATTTAATGTAATATTATTGGTCGTCGCTTTGCTCACTTCAAAAAGATCCTCGATCAGCACTTTCAGCCGCAGTGATTTTTTCTCCAGTGTCTCAATATAAGATTTGCGTTCCTCTTCTGTGATATCTTCTTTTTTCAATAACTCTACATATGTAGTTATTGCAGTGAGCGGTGTTTTCAGATCATGAGACACATTTGTGATCAGCTCTGTTTTCATGCGCTGGCTTTTCACTTCTTCATCCACCGCTTTTTTAAATCCGGTGCGGATCTCTGTGAGCTGTTCTTTGAATGGTTCGAACACTCCGATATCCTCTGTGATCATCGTATCAAGATCCCCCTCTGCAATACGCTGCACACCTCTCATCAAGACATCATAATCTTTTTTGATTCTGTCGTAATACTTTTTCATCAGATAAAAAAGCACGAATGAGTAGATGATAAGGCCTGCGATTCCAAACATCCACATGCACATCAGCACTGCTAAAACAAGGAAATTGATCACCACGATTTTCAGGATTGTTTTGGTTGTCTTATCACTGAAATCAATATGGTTGACCTCGTCTGTAAACTGATCCCATTTCTTTCGGATCCATGGAAAAATCTGATAAATAAAACTATATTGCCGGATGTATTCCTTCAATCCAACGGAAAATACCGGATAAATGCAGACCGTCGACACAAATGCAACTGCAAAAAGAAGCCAGAGGATTCCTCCCGTTTTCAGGACGTTCCACACATTCACATTCGCGTAGCCTGCCTTTCCTGTATATGGGAAATCGCAGACAGTGTCAATATAAATATCACACATTGCAAACGACATCATAAGTCCGAAGATCCCCGCTTCCATATAACGCCATTTTGGAAGATAATCCGGCATTTTTTCATTTTTCCATACTCTTCTGCTGCACATAAAGCATGCAAATGCCGCAATTACCAGAAGTGTAATAAAATACGCTGCATCTCCCCCGCCGGATGCAACCAGATAATAATCACTGGTGTAATAATCTTCATAGGCAAGGTTCGTACTGTCTTTTGGAATACCGTATACTACCTGAAAATTTTTCACCGGGACAAAGGTCGTATCATTGTCCACCGCATATGTGCGTATTTCATTGTATCGGTCTGCCTGTAAAAGACTTTTGATGAGTGTATCCGCAGAAACTGTTCCATCCTTTTTGACATCGACGGACAAGTTTCCATCTTCGTCAAAGTCTAGGACAAAAACGCTCTCATAAGAGTTCCACTGTTCTTTATCATCGTCAATTCTGAAATCCGGTTCCAAAACTTCATACAACGGTGCATTCGTATTCACTTCTTTTTTCGTTCCATCCGTCGCATAATAATCCGTCTCAGACCGGACGCCCTCAAAGGAACTGCTCCACTCTGAAATATAATCGTAATCATCATAACCGCTTCCCTCTCCGACAAAAGGCTCCGTACGGTTTTCTGACGGCTCGTTCTTAATCTCGGTATACAGGACATAAGCCCCCTGATAAAGTGTATCAATATACTCCGTATTTACATTTTCACTGGAGGAAAACAATTGTGCTGACTTCTGTTCTGCATTCCTTATCATCCACGGAAAAAGGCTTACATTCACACCAACTGCAAGTAATAATCCAATGATAATAATTCCTATCCTAACGTTACGGCTGTTTTTCAATTTTGTATCCAACGCCCCACACCACCTTTAAATATTTTGGTTCTCTCGGGTTGATCTCGATTTTATCCCGAATGTTTCTCACGTGCACCATGATTGTGTCCGTGTTAATTGCCTTTTCGTTCCAGACACGCTCGTAGATTTCCTCTGCCGAAAAAACTCTGCCCGGATTTTTCATCAGAAGTGCCAGAATTTTAAATTCAATCGGAGTCAATTTCACCGGATTTCCATCCACGGAAAACTCGATGGTATCCTCGTTTAATTCAAGTCCGCCGATGATGTAGTTTCTTCCCTCTTCCTCTTTTTTCTGTGCCATTCCCATAAACCGGGTGTAGCGGCGCAGTTGGGAATTTACCCTTGCCATGAGTTCTAACGGCGTAAACGGTTTTGTCACGTAATCATCCGCACCAATATTTAAGCCGATCACTTTGTCTGTCTCCTCTGATTTTGCAGAAAGCATGATGACCGGGAACTCATGATGTTCTCTCAATTTGATCGTCATGGTCACACCATCCATCCGCGGCATCATGATATCCACAATTGCAAGATGAATGGTTTCCCGCCCGATCACTTCCAGTCCCTCAACACCATCGGCTGCCTTATATACATGGTATCCCTGGCTTTTTAAGAAAATCTCAATCCCATCACGAATCTCTTTGTCATCCTCCACGACTAAAATATTGTACTCATTGTTGCTCAACTGTTCCATCTGACTTCTGACTCCTTATCTGATATGCCTTACTGTAATATATCTATCTAAAAAACCATTATATAAAAAACGAAAGAATTTCTAAAGAATTATTTTGGGAACAACAAAAAATCCCGGCAAAATCAAGTTTCCTTGAAATTACCGGGATTCCTACCCTAAGCTGATAACGGGAATCGAACCCGTGACCTCCGCCTTACCAAGGCGACGCTCTACCGACTGAGCCATATCAGCACTCTTCAACTGCTTACGCAATCGACAAGTGGTATTCTAACAAATCATACTCCATTTGTCAACCAGATAATTTATGATTTTTTTCATAAAAAATTTATCAGACTGAATATCACAAAATCGGATTTTCTTTTTCTGCAAAAAAAGAACAGCCTGTCGATCGGCTGTCCTTTTAGGAGAAGGTATTTTTACTATGGGGTATAGCAAAAACTATATATAATGTATTGGGGGGTTTTACGAGAATTATAATATCATACTCTCTCACATAAGTGTTCACAAATGTTACAAAAATTTGCTTCTATTTTTGTGCATATTGTACATATTCAGTCTCTATTTTGAAATTATGCCACCAAAATACTTTCTCAAGAAGGCAACGTATCATTCTGAAAAACCCTGATTTTTGTTTTGATGCGCTGCAGTGCATTGTCGATCGCTTTCGGGGATTTCTTCATTTTTTCTGCAATCTGCTGGTAATTTAACCCCGACAGATAATCATCTAACACCTCACACTCCATTTTACTCAGGCTCTGGCGTACTTTTTTCAGAAACAGTTCAAAGTTTTCCTGATCGATCATGCGCTGTTCCGGATTATCTGAACGCTCCGATTCGAGATACTCTGCCAGCGGCTGTCCCTCTTCACTCACCTCCGAATAAAAAGAAACATAGGAGTTTAACGGTGCATGTTTTTTCCGGTTGGATGCCTCTATGGCACTGTAAATCTGTCTTGTGATGCACAGTTCTGCAAAATGGAAAAACGAAGTTTCTCTCTCTTCCCGGTAATCGCGGATTGCTTTAAACAGACCGATCATCCCCTCCTGGATAAGATCATCGGTATCGCCCCCAATCAAAAACATGGCATTCGCCTTTTTCCGCACGAGTGGTTTGTACTTGTCCAACACATAATCCATGATCGCGGCATCCCCAGCCCGAAGCTGCCGCAAAAGTGCTTCATCACTTAACCTGTCATAAGACGTCTGCACTTTTCCCCGGCCATTGTCTCTATACTCTTCCATACCTGCTCTCCCTGTACGATAGTTCCAGACCACATCCACGCTCTTCGGATGTTCCATATTCAGCAGTTACTGCAGACGCTGTCTCACGATCTCATATGCCAGCACACCTGCTGCTACTGACGCATTTAAGGAATCAATGTCCCCCTTCATCGGAATGGATGCGATAAAGTCACAGTTCTCTTTTACGAGTTTGCTGACACCTTCACCCTCGTTTCCAATGACAAGACCAATAGGTCCTTTTAAGTCGAGTTTGTACATCTCGGTTCCGCCCATGTCAGCGCAGACAAACCATAAGCCTTTTTCTTTCAGCTCCTTGATGGCTGCAGTCAGATTTGTCACTTTTGCGACAGGCGTATAGTTGATCGCACCTGCTGAAGTCTTTGCAACCGTTGCAGTCAGTCCCACTGCCCGGCGTTTTGGAATGATCACTCCATGCGCTCCTGCCAGATTTGCGGTACGGATGATCGCACCAAGATTATGCGGATCCTCAATATTATCCAGAATAAAAATAAACGGTGGTTCCCCTTTTTCCTCTGCATTCTTTAAAATATCTTCCACTTCCGCATACTCATATGCTGCGGCAACTGCAATGACACCCTGATGCTTTTTTGTCTCGGATAACTGGTCTAAACGTTCTTTATCCACAAAATTGATAATCGTGTCATGTTTTCTTGCCTCTCTGACAATTGTCCGCACCGGTCCATCCTGACATCCATCCAAGACAAACAGTTTGTCTATTGTTTTTCCGGAACGGAATGCCTCTAATACCGCATTACGTCCTTCTATTTTCTGTTCTTCATATCCCATGAAATTCTTTTTCCCTTTCTCTTATCGTGATCTCATCACTCAATCATTTCGCTGCTTGCAAGATATAACTATAGTTTTAGTCTCATCTCTTCCACGCCGGTTTTCACCAGCTCGACCAGACGCTCAAATTCGTCTTTCAGATACAGATATCCCATAAGCGCCTCAAATCCGGTTGCCTTACGGTAATCCGACATCGTGGCATTTTTTGCCATGGTAAAAGATTTGGCGTTGCGCCCCCTCTTATACACGGCTGCCTCCTCCTCTGTCAGAATCGGAAGCAGCACCTCCATCATCTCCGCCTGTGTGTGTGCCTTTACAATCTGGCTGGTGCGCTTGTGGAGTTCACTCGCTCTCGTGTTGCCTTTGGCTACTACCAGAGACCGGATCACAAGGTCGTAGATACCATCTCCGATATAAGCCAGTGTCAACGGTGAATATGTGCGGATGTCGACATCCGGGATTTCAAATTGTTCTTTTAAATAAGAATCGATTCCTTTTTCCATCTCTCTTTACTCCGCTTTATGCCATACCACACCTTCGCGGGTGTCTTTGATGACAATTCCTTTTGCAAGCAGTTCGTCACGGATGGCATCTGCCTTCGCAAAATCTTTTGCTTTCTTTGCTTCTTTTCTCTCCTCGATTTTGGCAAGGACAAAGCTCTCAAGTTCAGCGTCAACGCCTTCCGTTGTCTCTGTGCTCTTTGCATTTTCCAGATTCAGGGAAAGAACTTTGTCAAAATCTTTGATCAGCTCATATTTTGTAATATCGTTCGTGTCTGCTTTTAACAGATCATATAAAACAGTGATCGCCATGGAAGTATTCAGATCGTTCGAGATCGCATCCACGAATTTTGCCTTGTATTCTGCAAATACGTTCTGGTCTGTCTCGCCCTCTTTTTTCAGTCCGGCAACACGTTTTACCAGTTTGTTGTAAGCGGCTTTGGTGTTATCCATGATCTCATAAGAAAACTCAAGCGGTTTTCTGTAATGGGACTGTAAGCAGAACATCCGGTATACGATCGGGTCGTACCCTTTTTCCTGTAATAAGGAAACGGTGAGGAAATCTCCTTTGGATTTACTCATTTTACCGGATTTGTCATTCAAATGCTGTACATGGAACCAGTAATTGCACCATTTGTGTCCGAGGTAGCTCTCAGACTGTGCGATCTCATTGGTGTGATGTGGGAAAATATTATCCACACCGCCGCAATGGATATCCATGTACTCGCCAAGATGTTTGATACCGATGCAGGAGCACTCAATATGCCATCCCGGATAACCGACGCCCCATGGGCTATCCCATTTCAATGCCTGGTCTTCAAATTTGGATTTGGTGAACCAGAGCACGAAGTCTGTCTTGTTTTTCTTATTGGTATCCTCATCGACATCATCCCTTACACCGACTAAAGTCTCAAGTTCTGCCTGTGTGGAGAAAACATAGTAATTATCCAGTTTGGACGTGTCAAAGTAAACGTTTCCGCCTGCCTGATAAGCGTAGCCCTTTTCTAACAGCCCCTCGATCATTTTAATAAATTCAGGAATGCAGTTCGTTGCAGGTTCCACAACGTCCGGTGTCTTGATGTTTAATTTTTTGCAGTCCTCAAAAAATGCGTCTGTGTAAAACTTTGCGATCTCCATAACTGTCTTATGTTCACGCTTTGCACCCTTTAACATTTTATCTTCCCCGGTATCTGCATCGGAAGCCAGATGTCCTACATCTGTAATGTTCATGACACGTTTTACATCATATCCGACATAACGGAGTGATTTTTCCAGAACATCTTCCATGATATAACTTCTCAGGTTTCCGATATGTGCAAAATGATACACCGTAGGCCCGCAGGTGTACATTGCGATTTTGCCATCCTCATGAGGAATCACGGTCTCGATTTTTTTAGTAAGTGTATTGTAGAATTTAAAATTATTTTCCATTTGTGTTCTCCATTTTCTTTCTATATTATTTTAACTTTGAAAAAGCGTTTCACTTCCTATTATCCATCCTGTCTGACTTTCCGGTCAACCTCTTTCAACTGGCGTTCCAGATCAAGCACACGATTGACAAGCTCGGCGTTCTCTCTCTGTAAAAGAGTAATGTCCTCTTTGACCGGATCCGGCAGATGACACTGATCCATATCGCTTCGTGGAATTTTTATGTTGTCGCGTTTTACCACACGTCCCGGAACACCGACAACGGTGCAGTTTGGCGGAACTTCCTCCAAAACCACGCTTCCGGCCCCGATCTTGGAATTTTCCCCGACTGTAAAAGAACCAATGATTTTTGCGCCGGCACTGATCATGACATTGTCGCCGATCGTTGGATGACGCTTTCCGGTCTCTTTTCCGGTTCCGCCTAATGTCACACCCTGATATAAGGTAACGTTATCACCGACGATCGCGGTCTCTCCTATGATAACACCGCTTCCATGATCGATGAAAAATCCTTTTCCGATCGTTGCACCCGGATGTATCTCGATCCCTGTTTTTCTCGCCGCACGCTGGGAAAGAAATCTTGCCCAGAAATAGTGCCCTTTCAAATACAGTTTATGTGCACGTCTATAACTTAGCATAACACGAAAGCTTGGATAAAGCAAAACTTCCATCGGTGATTTGATCGCCGGGTCACGCTCTTTTATCACTTGAAACTCTTCCTTCACATGCTGGATGATTCCCATACTTCTTGCCCCTTTTCTTTTTTATATAATAAAAACGGATTATCCCATCTCCAAGAGACGAAATAATCCGCGGTTCCACTCTAATAAAAATCAATTGATTTTCCCTTAAGACACGTAACGTGTGTAACCCGAACCAGAATACTTAAGTTCTGCCATCACAGACCTCTTTTCCCCTGATCAGCTCCCGGAGGCACTTCGTGAATTCTCTTTCGCAAGACTGCTTTCAGCCGGTGACAGTCTCTCTCTTTGCGCTGCCCAAATTCCTACTCTTTCCGTTCATCGCTTTGCTATTCATTTATCCGGAACATTTTTCATTCCTAATATAGTGTATGCAGTCCGCCCGGATTTGTCAAGAATTTTTCTTATGACTGCTTTCTGCATCCGGCGCAGCCTTCGCATCCAGCCTGGGAATCTGCCACTGCCACACTGCTCTCATAAATGGTTGTCAGCGCACAGATCGCCTGCGATGAGATTCCCTGCTCTGTTCCTGTAAAACCAAGACCTTCCTCGGTCGTTGCTTTCACATTGACCTGACTTACATCAATATGCAATGCTGTCGCAATATTCTTCTCCATCTCCTCGATGTATGGACGCATTTTCGGTTTCTGTGCAATGATCGTTGCGTCGATATTCTCCACAATATATCCTTTTTCCTCAATTAGTTTTGCAACATGCTCTAACAATCTGATACTCGAGATCCCTTTGTACTGTGGATCTGTATCCGGGAAATGTTTTCCGATATCACCGAGTGCCGCCGCTCCCAGCAGTGCATCCATGATCGCATGCAGCAAAACATCTGCATCCGAATGTCCCAAAAGCCCCAGCGTATGTGGAATCTTTACACCTCCAAGGATCAAATCCCTTCCTTCTACTAATTTATGGACATCATATCCCATTCCTACTCGCATTCTTTTTCTCCTTCTATGACGGTTAAACTGTTTTCATTATAGCATACCCATTTTGTAGTTTCTATTACTTTCCATCAACCTTTTGGGGTTACTGTTCTAAATCTGTACCTGTCATTTTCTCCTGCTGAATGGTTCACCGATGTGGTGATGGATTTTTTGGTTACGTTAGCATGTTTTGTAACTTTGATTTGATAAAAAAGATAGGTTTATTGTAAGGGGCTGGATGGGGAAAGTCAAGGAATTTTCAAAATATGTATGCAAAAAAGAGTGCCGGAAAACCGACACTCTTTTTCAAATCCATTGTTTGCAATATCTTAATCTAGAAAAATAAAACAAGTTCTATTTAATAAAGAAAAAGGTACATGAAACTACTGATTTAGACTGTAGTAACAAGCGATAATAAAATTATCTTACTACTGTTACGTTTGTTGCCTGTGGTCCTTTTGCACCTTCAACAACTTCAAATTCTACTGCAGCGCCTTCTTCTAAGGATTTGAAACCTTCCATATTAAGACCTGAGTAGTGAACGAATACATCATTTCCCTGTTCATCGGAGATGAATCCGTATCCTTTTTGGTTGTTAAACCACTTTACTGTACCTTTGTTCATTGAAAAGTACCTCCAAAAAATATTTCTATGGCACACTTACCGCACCATAGTCACAGAATAACATAACGGTTTCAAAAAGTAAAGTGTTATTATACTACATTGTGAGCTTTACCTTGATGATCCTTGCAACAGATTCATTGATACGATCCTCTGTGATTGTTCCACCAGTCACTGCATCCATCACACCCTGATATGCACTCTGGAAATCCTCTGGCATTAAGATCATATCCACACCTGCCTGAATTGCCGTCACTGCCGCATCAGCAGAACTGTATGTTCCGGTGACCGCCCCCATATTCATTGCGTCTGTAATCACTACACCATGGAAGCCAAGCTGGTTGCGAAGCACATCTGTCACCATAACAGAGGAAAGCGAAGCCGGCGTATCATCCCCTGTAACAGCTGGTGCTGAAATATGTCCTACCATCACAAAAGATGCTCCGTTATTCACTGCCTGCTGGAATGGAACAAGCTCATTTGTCAGCAGGTCATCCAAAGATTTATCTGTAGAAACTGCCCCGTCATGGGAATCCCCTGCTGTAGCTCCCTGTCCTGGAAAATGTTTTACCACGCTTAATATCTGGTGTTCGTTCAGTCCCTGCATCTCAGCACAGACCATATCCGCCACAAGCTGGCTGTCTGAACCAAATGACCGGTCTTTGATCACGGTGTTATCCGGATTCGTCAGCACATCCGCAACCGGAGCAAAATCCATATTAAAACCAAGTGTATTCAGATACGTTCCGATCGTACTTCCTGCATTATATGCATTCTGGAAATCCCCGGTCGCTCCTACATCACTCATATTTCCAACATCTGTCACTCCAAAAGCACTGTTGGATGCAATCCTTGCTACAGTTCCACCTTCCTCATCCACACCGAGGAACACTGGAATTCCTACTATTTCCTGACTGTAGTTCTTCATATTGGTAAGCATCTGTGTCGTCTGGTCGGTTCCGGTCAGGTTCTTTGCCAGATAAATCAGACCACCTACCGGATACTGCGTGTAGGCTGCCTTTGTGGAATCTCCTGCCATCGTAGCTCCGTCCACTCCGGTCAGTGCGTCCGGTGTGATCATAAACATCTGCGCTACTTTCTGCTCTAAGGTCATACCGGCAGCGATCTGCATTGCCTGATCCATCAGCGGATCGCTGACTTCGGTTACCGGAGTTGTCTCCGGCTCCTCGGTCGCTTCTGTTGTCACGCTCTCGGTATTCTTTTCCGGTTTATTCACTCCCGGTTTTACAAATTTATGGATTGCAAACACAATTCCTCCGATCAAAACGGCAAGTACTACAAAAAATACTGCCACAACTATGATCGCACTCTGTGTATCTTTTTTTCGTTTCTCTCGTCTTTCTTCCTGATTCATCTGTGTATTTCCTCTCTGGGGAATTTTGATCTACATGCTTCTCCCCCGCAGTGCACGTCGGGCATTCGCCCTCCCATCCCCGCAAGAAACAGCATCCTGCCTGTAAACAGCCAGATGCTGTTTCTTACGTGTCTGCACTGCTCATTGCTTATGCACATTATAGCAGTTTCTTCCTCTGAAAGCAAATAACGATTCCCATCAACCTTTTTGCACGACTCCATGTACCTCTTTATATTCCTTCGGCGACACCCCGAACTCCTTTTTAAACGCCCGGTAAAAACTGGAGTAATCCTTAAACCCGAACATTGTGTAAACATCGGTAATACTCGTCTCACCCAGGATTGCCGCCTTGGATGCCTGCATCCGTTTCTTCAATATATATTGGTGCACAGACAATCCCATCTGTTCTTTAAAAATATGTGAAATGTGGTATTTACTGACAAAAAACTGCCCTGCAAGCTGCTCTAAAGACAGCTCCTCATCCAGATGGTCATCAATATAATAAATAATGTTCTGATAAAGATTCTGTTCCTCTTTCTCACTCTTCGGATTCTGCTGTTCATAGACAATACGGTTCAGCTGAAGAACAAGATCATTCACACAGAGGGATACCTTTGCCTCTTTTCCAAAACGCTCCGACTTAATCTCCTCGATCAACTGGAAAATCCGGTACTGGATCGTATTAAACGTGATCAGGTCATTGTGAAAAATATATTTTTTCTTCACCAGAACATTCTGCATCAGATATCCGTAAGAGGAAGAAACTTCCATCAACTGGTTGCAATATTCCACACTGATCCAGAATACAAACCTCCGGTAAGGGATCTCATTTCCATGCACCATTGCCATGTGCTTTATCCCCGGTGGTATCAGCACCATATCTCCATATTTTAAAGGGTACTGCTCCCCCTCGATCCAGATGGAGACATCCCCTTCCAGGAAAAAATAAAACTCATAGTAATCATGCGAATGTATGGAAACCTTTTCAGATGCCGGCTCATTATAATAGTAGATTTCAAAATCCCGGGACAGCATGTATTGTCTCGTGGAAAACTTGGTCTGAAGATTTTTTGCCATGTGTGTTTCCTTTCCTGCCTGTAAACAGCCTGCTGCTGTTTCTTATGTGTCTGCACTTTTCACTGCCTGCATACATTTTATCATTCAACCGCAACTTTTGCAATGTGAACAACAACTCTGTCAATTTTCTTTTTTCCTCTTTTGGATATAATAAGCTTATCAAAACAAAAGAGCGCTGCCAGACGGCAGCTTGAACAATCATTTTTTTCTAAGAAAGGAAACAAGAAACTATGGAAATGACATTAAGATGGTATGGTTCCAAATTCGACACTGTAACATTAGAGCAGATTCGCCAGATCCCGGGCGTAACAGGCGTTATCACAACTTTATATGATACCGCACCTGGAGATGTATGGAGCAGAGAACGCATTCAGGAAATGAAAGCAGAAGTTGCTGCTGCAGGACTTCATGTAGCGGGTATCGAGAGCGTAAATGTTCATGATGCGATCAAGACAGGTTCCGCTGACCGTGACAAATACATCGATAACTACATCGAGACTTTAGAGAATCTTGGAAAAGAAGATATCCATCTTGTATGCTACAACTTCATGCCTGTATTCGACTGGACACGTACAGAGCTTGCACGTAAAAGACCGGACGGTTCCACAGTTTTAGCTTACACACAGGAAGCTGTAGATGCCATCAATCCAGAAGATATGTTCGCTTCTATCTCCGGTGATATGAACGGAACTGTTATGCCGGGCTGGGAGCCAGAACGTATGGCTAAAATCAAAGATCTTTTTGCAATGTACAAAGACATCGATGATGAAAAACTTTTTGAAAACTTAAAATATTTCTTAGAGAGAATCATGCCTGTATGTGACAAATACGACATCAACATGGCAATCCACCCAGATGATCCTGCATGGAGCGTATTCGGACTTCCACGTATCATCATCAACAAGAAAAACATTCTCCGTATGATGGAAATGGTAGATAACCCACACAACGGTGTTACTTTCTGCTCCGGTTCTTACGGAACAAACCTTGAGAACGATCTTCCAGATATGATCCGTTCCTTAAAAGGACGTATCCACTTTGCACATGTCCGCAACTTAAAATTCAACAGCCCGACAGATTTCGAGGAGGCAGCTCACCTTTCTTCTGACGGAACATTTGATATGTACGAGATCATGAAAGCTCTTTACGATATCGGATTTGACGGACCAATCCGTCCAGACCACGGACGTATGATCTGGGGCGAAGTTGCAATGCCGGGTTACGGTCTTTACGACAGAGCTTTAGGTGCAACATATTTAAACGGTTTATGGGAAGCAATTGAAAAAGGAGAGACAAGACATGCAGTTAAATAGAGCAGGTTTAGCAGATAAAAGTGCATGGGAAGCTAAGGGTTATGCCCTTCCTTCCTTTGATTATGAAACAGTAAAAAAGAATACAAAAGAGAATCCATTCTGGGTTCACTTCGGTGTTGGTAATATCTTCCGTGCATTCCAGTGCAACGTTGTCCAGAACCTTTTAAATGCAGGTGTTCTTGACCGCGGATTGACCGTTGCAGAGGGATATGACTACGAGATCATCGAGAAAATGAACCGTCCACACGACGATTTAAGCATTCTCGTTACTTTAAAAGCAAACGGAACTGTTGAGAAATCCGTTACCGGAAGTATCATGGAATCCCTCGCTTTAGATTCCCACGATGACACACAGTTCTCCCGTTTAAAAGAGATTTTTGCAAAAGATTCCCTTCAGATGTGTACTTTCACCATCACAGAAAAGGGTTATAACTTAAATACTCCGGACGGAAACTTCATGGCTGCTGTTGCAGAAGATATGAAAAACGGACCGGAAAGACCAGAAAGCTACATCGGTAAAGTTGCTGCATTAATTTATGCACGTTACATTTCCGGCAAGAAACCAATCGCTATGGTAAGTATGGATAACTGCTCCCACAACGGAGATAAATTAAAACTCGCTATCACTACTTTTGCAAAAGAGTGGGCAAAAAATGGTGTTGTAGAAGAAGGATTCGTTTCCTATACAGAGGACGAAAATAAAGTTTCCTTCCCATGGACTATGATCGATAAGATCACACCAAGACCAGACGCTTCCATCGAGGCATTATTGCAGAAAGATGACATCGAAGGTCTTGATCCGGTTATCACAAGCAAAAATACTTACGTTGCTCCATTCGTAAACGCTGAGGAAACAGAGTACCTTGTCATCGAAGACAAATTCCCGAACGGACGTCCTGAGTTAGAAAAAGGCGGTCTTATCTTCACAACCCGCGAGACAGTAGATAAAGTAGAGAAGATGAAAGTCTGCACCTGCTTAAATCCACTTCACACAGCACTTGCTGTATTCGGATGTTTATTAGATTATAACCTCATTTCCGCAGAGATGAAAAATGAGACTTTGGTAAAATTAGTAGAAGGTATCGGATACAAAGAAGGACTTCCGGTTGTTGTAAATCCTGGCATTCTTGATCCAAAAGAGTTTATCGACACTGTACTTAATGTACGTGTTCCAAACCCATTCATGCCGGATACACCACAGCGTATCGCAACCGATACTTCCCAGAAACTGGCAATCCGTTTTGGTGAGACGATCAAAGCTTACGCTGCTTCCCCTGAACTGAATGTTTCTGATATTAAATTAATTCCATTGGTATTTGCCGGATGGCTTCGCTACCTTATGGCAATTGATGACAACGGAAATGAATTTACCTTAAGCCCAGACCCAATGTTAGACGAAGTTCGTCCTTACGTTGCTGACATTAAACTTGGAGATTCTTTTGACGCTGATGCAAAATTAAAAGATATCCTCTCTAACGCTAAGATTTTCGGTGTTAATCTTTATGAAGCAGGACTTGCAGAACTTACCTGCCAGTACTTCACAGAAATGACCAGAAAACCTGGCGCTGTTATGGAAACATTACAGAAATATGTCGGCTGATCTTTTAAATTGCACTTTATAAAAGTAAAAAGCAGCCGCACCGGGATTTTTATGAATCCTCGGTGCGGCTGTTTTTTTGTTTTTCTTCATTTGCATCTCTTTTCATTCACAGCACTGAATCAATGTAACAATATCCAGTCTATCCATATCATTATATAAAGTCTTTTCCTTTATCCATAATCTCATAGAAATTCTTGTGCCTTTTTTCAAATCTGTAAACTGAATTAGTTCATCATTAGTATTAACAATTTTTATCTGATCTGAATTATAAATTTGATAATGCTCTGTAAGCCCGCAACCATTCGTTCCATCACCCTTTACTACTATTTTTCCACTATCAGCTTCTGTGATTACTCCCTCAAATGGAATATTTTTTAATGAAACTGCTGGTGGAAAAAATAATAATTTCACATTTACCAATATACTGACTACAAACAGAACAATAAAAATAGCTAAACAAATTTTTTTCTTCATAAGTTCTCCTAACAATTGAATATTCAGCTTTACAAGAAGTTAAAATGATCGTTTAAGCGTGAAAATTATCTATAGTTTACATAAAACGTATTGCATTGATTCTTTTCCTTTTTCCATTTCCTGACGAAAATTTTTCACTGCATCTTCAAATTTTTGTTCAATAAGCGTTGGTTCTTTTTCCATGATATTCTCCATATTTAGAAAGATTTTTATTATTTACCATAACATTCATTTTGTAAATACTTAATCCAAGGCAAACATCTTTCCACCTAATATGACTACACTTTCTTCGTGTATTTTATCTCTTCATTCCATTCCAATTTCTTTCTATACAAGTAAAACAATACACCCTGCGACTATAAATGCAACAATACCAACGATCCGGCAAAAACGTGTCCATTTTAAATACTTCGCGCTGTCCTCCATTTTTCTGATATTCTGTAAAAGCAGCCAATAGTAGCATAAAAAAATAATAAACGCACTCACATAAGTAATGAGTCCCGCTACATAAAGTGCCCCACTCAACTCCTGCATGATAATATTGGAAATGCAAATAATATACATCCATAATGCAAATGGAGTTACGATCAATATGTTTAACTTGCTATTTGTACCCATACGCTTTCCCTCCTATTAATTGTTTCTGCATAACCGTTGACTTGTTTTCACTTTTCTTTTTAAATTCCTATATCAGACGAATAATAGGTTTCTTGAATTGGATCCCAATATATATATTTTACGCTCCAAGATAATAATGTGCCTTCCTCATCGTAATAATTAATCATAATTCTATCTGCATATTCATCTTCTATCTGATTGTCTGCATTCAGATAATAATTTACCTTACTGTATTTCGAAATGATATTACTTTGTACTCGTCCGTTCTCACATTCTACCTTACAATATGCAAACTCATCCTCCTGTGGAATATATTCAAGTTTCAGGTGATTCTCTCCATTTATATTTTCACACCAGAAATTTACACCTCCACTGACTTCCAGATAGTCAGATGTAATCCTGTTCCCTGAATACAATGTATTCTCTTGTTCTTCTATGTTGTTCTTTTCTACAACAGTTGTTGCATATATTTGCTGGTTATTATACCCTGATAATAATATGTTCACAGCAAAAGTCAGAAGGATAAGAAATATTTTCATAAATATGCCTTTCGTATTGTTCCTGCCTACTCGTATATCATCTGATTTCAGTGTATCATCATATATATTTTTTAACAATATTCAAATTATCTAATATTTATGTAAAAATTATATATGTCTTTTTGACTATCTTTTTATATCTTCTTAAATGTCCGCAAAGCCTTATTTTATCGGCTCTACGGGCATTTTGCTTTTGTGGTAAACCTCACATATCTAGGTCTATCTTCTTATATTTTCGCTATCAAGCGTGGTTAAAATCGTGGTAAATACTTCTATGCGATTAGACGCTGAACCTCTGATTTTGCGGTATCTATGGACGCATGAGCGTACCAATTCATTGTGATACTAATGTTTGAATGCCCCATGATATACTGTAAATCTTTTGGGTTCATGTTCTTGCTTGCCAGCCTTGTGCAGAACGTATGGCGTAGCGTATGCGGTGTGATATGTGGCAAGGGATTGTCTTTGTGGTGCTTGTTGTATTTCTTTACCATACGGACAAATAAGGCGTTGTATTCAATCGCAACTTTTGGCTTGCCCTTATGATTGACAAATAGGAAATTGCCCTGTCCGTCTATCACAAATGGTTCTGCCTTTGGGCGTTTCTTCATAACCCGTTGAAATGCCTGTATCGTTTCTCTGCTTAATGGTACTTGCCTTATTCCGCTTTTCGTCTTAGGCGTTTCAATATAATAGCCTTGTTCCTTGCTCTTTAGTAACTGGTGGTCGATAATCACAACTTCATTCTTGAAATCAATATCGGCTACTGTCAGACCGCACAGTTCCGAGATACGAAGTCCTGTTTTTAACAGTATCAGCACATCATCATAATGCTTGTGATACACATTGTCCGTCTTAATAAATGACAATAAGGCTTGTTCCTGTTCCTCTGTCAATGCGACTTTCTCTTTGGTATCATTTTCTAGGACTTCACTTAACTTGAAATCAAAAGGGTTTTTCCTTACACAATCGTCTTGTATGGCGATATAGAATGACGCTTTTAACGAGCGTTTATGGTTGTTAATGGTGTTATAGGAAAAGCCTTTGTCTTTCATGCGTAACGCCCATTCTTTAGCGTCAGAGGGTTTGATTGTATCAATGCTCCTAGCACCTAACTTGTCCTCTTTCAATAACCGCATGAGCTGTTCCCGTTGTTTTATTGTGCTTTTCTTCACGTTTGCCCTCTGTGCGTTCTGTTTGGCGTAGAGTTGGCAAAGCGTCATTTTCTTGCCTGTGCTGTCGATACCGTCCTCAATATCCCGTCTTATCTGCTGTTCCAGTTCACGAAGTGAGGGTTTTTCCCGTTTTCCCTTTGGTGTCGGGTCTGTGGGTGTCAATCTCCAAGCATACACATATTTTGTGTTTCCAAATGCGTCCACATATTTATATAAGTATTTTCCGTCTGTTCGTTGGCTCTCTCCAGTATGCAGGATACGACCTTTGCTATCCCGTCTTTTTTCTTTCATGGTGTCTGCTCCTTTCCTTGTTGGAAAGAGCCTTGATATGACTTGTGTTCATCATAACACATACAAGGCTCATTTGCATTAGATTGCGTCCAATTTGTCAATAACCTGTTCAAACTGTCGGCGTTTAATCTGTATGCGGTTGCCATTCATAATGAGCCAGCCAGCGTCCTTGTTTTCCTCTGCCAATCGTCTTAACTTGTTTTCTCCGATACGGAAATACTTTGACGCTTCTTCAATGGTAAGGGTGTATTTTTCCCATACGGGAATATCGTTGTTATTCATCAGATACCCCCTTTCCCATGTTTCGTGTCATACTGGATATAGGGGATAAGGTCGGTGCGGTCTATCCTCTGTAAGTGGGCGGTTAGTTTACTGGAAAGGGAATTGCTGTATCTTGCCTTATCAAGCATAGTTCCCACTTTTTCCAGTCCACCTAATGCGTCATGTTCTTCCAAGAAGTAAAAACTTTTGACAGCGGAAATCACGCCACCCTCTGTGAGCCATTGCTGTGTTTCCTCAAGGGAATTTTGCTGTTTTGGTACTTGCAGTTTCAAGACTTCCACAGCCCCTAAAAAGCGTTCCCAAAACCGACAAGTTTTCCACCTGCTCTTATTACTTTCGTTTCTGTTTGGTACGACAAAGCGTAGGTTGTTTGCCAGCAGTCCGAAAGCCAGTTCCCCAAGTTCCAGCGGTCTGTCCTTGAATGTCATGGCAAAAGCATGAGCCTTATCATCACGCAGTTGCATTTCTGTCCGTTTCCAACTGCCGACTTCCTCAAGTGTCTTATTATGTTTTGAACAGACTTCCTTATCCTTATCATAAAAGCGGTAGGACAATCCCGATTTACCAGCACCGATATAAACAGTCTTTGCGGTGTCGAAATCATCAAACTTGCTTTCATCAAAGTGGTAGCCCTCACTATTCGAGATAAATTCCTCTTTTTCGCATTTCTTCTTTATCTGCTCTATGGTAAAGAATGGCTTTTCGTTCTTATCATCAATGGCAATATCAAGCCTTGTGAAGTGGAAATTATCCAGTCCGTATCTTCGCTCACAACGTCGGAACATATCCCCAAAGGTATAATTCCTACTGTCGAGAATACGGAAAATATCATCACAACCTCTGCCAGTCATAACAAGATAACAGCCTAGCCCCTGTGGGTTGTCCTCTGTCTTTCTTGCGTCCCCCGATACATAAATATCTCCAATCTGCCAGCGTGCTTGATAAGTCTTGAATTTTATCGTTGCTGGATAAACATTGAAAATGTCAGTCGGTAAACCTAAAATGTGCATGATTACATCTTCAGCGGTTGCAGTATCAAATACAATGCTGATGTAATCAATCTTAACGGATAAATTTTTGTGTGTAGTTATAGTGCATTACTCCTTTCGTACTTCCCGTTTTTTTGCGGGGTAAAAATCGTGTTTTGTCCTTTATTTATCACAGTTTCTAGGTACTATGACATGTATGCGCAGGGCGGTGTTACATATACGCCCTTTACGAACGCCGAAAGGCGTTCCCTTTCCAAAAGGAACTGTCTGTCCGAACACGTCTGGGGGACGTGCCCCGTCCAGCCAGCCCCTTTTGGAAACCACTATTTTCGGTCTGATAGTCCATGCTTATTCATGCTATCAAAGTGAAAATGTATCTTCTCTATGCTTACTCAAGCGTGTGATTGACCTTATCGTGCTTAATCACTCTATCTGATACGATAATAACGCCATTAGAATTACTTGTCAAGAAGTTTTTGTTGACTTTTAGATACATATTAAGTATGATATGCTTATAAACACCAAAAAAAGCAACGAAAGGAGCGGTTATACTAAGTTATGGAGCATTATGAAAAGAAAATCAGTTTCTTAGGAGAAAACATACAGACCATAAGAAAACACAGAGGAATGAAACAACAGGAACTTGCGGACAAAATCGGTATCAATATGCAGAGCCTTTCCAAGATTGAACGTGGTGTGAATTATCCTACCTTTGATACATTAGAGAAGATAATGGACGTGCTGGGTGTAACGCCCAATGAATTATTGTCGGGAGAATGGAAGTATATCGACCATACCGAGCCATATATTATGGATATTATCAAACGGGAACAAGACTTCAATGTTTCTTTAGATTATCTGTCTGAAAATGAATTTTTCGATAATGAAAACGAATACAGATTTTACATGGAAACCATATTGATTAGATACATCAGTAATTATCTTTCTAATGAGGTTGTAGAAATTGAAGAACTTATGGAAATCAAACAGTTGATACAACGACAAAAAATAGAACGCATGATGAAAGTGCATAAGGAAATGAGAGGGTTAGACCGATACAGAGAACAGCCGAAAGAATACAAATATCACAACCCTTATGATGACTGGATATTCCGTCAACTTGCAGATATAGATAACAGAAAAAACATTCCTAATACTTCTCCACAAGTAGACTTTAACGAGGGAAATTATGAAGATTATCTAAAGGCGAAATGGAACAGAGGTCTTTAATTTCCTCTTGCATGGAAGATACAGCAAACAAAAAGCCCAGTAAAGAGTGCAAAGCACCACCAATGGTGGCAAGGCTCTTGACAGGGCTTTTTCTTTTCTGTGATTGGTAATCAAGAGGAAGAAAGGAAAAATGTGTATGTTCAACGCAGAAAATATTTAAAGGGTATGCTGATTTTTATTGTGGCGGATATATGGAACTGTTATAATATGGATAACAAAATTATATTAGCATAGACATTAAGTGTTGCAAGGAGGTATTATTTTATGAATGAGAAAAAACAAAAAATTGTTAAGAATATGCTGAATGTTTCTATGGCTGTTTTTGTTCTCTATATAGTTCTAGGGTTGGTTATTTGTTTACAACCCAAAATTTTCTTAAAGTCCATGCTCGGATATGGGGAAATAATATTAGAAAATAGCGTTCTTAATTTTTACCAAATTGGAGAATTTATTGTAATCGGAATTGTATTTATCTTATTGTGGTTTCTTTCAAAGAAGAAGATATTTGAACATTCAAGCAAGTCTACTATTTTAGGTGTCTTGAATACGATTATGGCAGTTTCAGTATGTGTTGTAATACCATTTATTATTACACTTTTATCACATTCATATGGTTATGCTGTCATTTTCCCACAGTCTGAAACAGAATATGCGTTTTTTACGGGCATATCAGAGCTTGTAAATTATGTTGAACCGTTATCTTTTATTCCAGTTGCAATATTTTTATGTGCTTATGTAGTATATTGGATAGAAGTGACTTGTAACAAAAAAACAGGAGAATAATATTGCTTTACAATTTATCAAAAAGTATGAAGCAATATGTCACTAAGCAATTATCAAAATAAGTAAAGAAGGTTTGGCAAATGGTAAATAGTAAAAATTTAACAATCGTAACCATATCAACCATTTTATTTGGACTGCTTTCAAAGTGGTTGGTAGGTGTGCCTTATATGGCGTGGGGGTATTTTGATAAATTATTTATAGCATCTTTTATTTTGTGGATGCTTTATAGCACTATGTTGTATTTAGCTATTAAAATAGAAAATGAAAATTATTTAAAACTTGGATTTACTGGAGTTGTGTTCGGTTTAATTTCAGCATGTTTAAAAATGGGGCTGGACGCTATTATAGAACACTTTACGAAATTTTCAGGAAATTTGATTGTTACAGCATTTATGATGGAAATGGGAATCCTTATTTTTGGAAGTGCTATTATTTTTGTTTTATATGTCTGTGTTGCGAAGAAAAAAATTTTGTGGAATAAATCTATGAAAAATTGTACTTTGGGATTAGGAGGAATTGCGGGTATATATTTTGCTGTAATCATTTATTACCTATGGCAGTTAAGACATTGGATGGAGAAGTTTGCAGATTTTGATATTATAAAAGAGATTGGAGAAGAACAAGGACTGCTAAATTTGTCAACAAAATATGCTCAGGAATCAACTGTGGTGGGAATGATTGTATATGTCCTCTTTTTTATAGTTTTATGGATCGCTTTAAAAAAGAATACAGAAAACAAAGAGTTTGATGATAACTTTTAAAAGTTGTAAATTCTATATCATATAATAAAATGCTATTTTGTTAGTATATGAGTAGGCGTTCTTTGATTTGGGATGATGAAGTATAATGTTAGCAAAAAATTCCAGTTTGACAACTTCATATCCATTATACAAAGCAGTTGGTCTTAGGATTGACTGCTTTTTTAAAAGACACCATTTAGGTATAATGATGTCTTTTGAGTGTTATTTTATAGGTCATATCAAGGCTTATTCAATCGTGGTAAATTCGTGGTAAAATGAATGTTTTCCTATACGTCAAAATGCTTGAAAGTATTGTATTTATGCGGATAATCAAAAATCAGATATAAAATTTAATCTGAATCTTTATGTACTTTATCATGTGCTTGCATGAAAATGTTATTTAAAATTTAATTTTCTGTTCTAGCTCAAGTTTATTCATGCATCTGTACCACCAACCAATTTTCTTTCAGTTATTTCAATCCACACACAATCTTTCATAAATTCAAATACTGCATTGTCTGAATAATAAACATAGCCTGAAGCATCTGCATAATCCGTTAAAAAAGAAAATAATTATGCTTCCTTCTTTTTTTTGATAATTTACGCTTCCATATGATGTCATAATCCAATTTCATCCATCTATCATCTGAAAATCCATATCTTTCTGATGATTATATACGATAATTTCTACCTCATTTGCATATTGATTCTGCAACATCTCAAATCTTATACTCTCAAGATTATGAAATAAAGAAGTAAACTGACCTAGACATATTGAAAAATACAGCAACACAATTAAAACCATTTCCGATTATCTAATTGTTCCCTATAAGTATCCAGACTTGTCACCTCTATATCATTATCTACTTTCTAAAGTTTCAAATATCCATCAGAATCCATATAGATATGTCCCTTTTCACCCAAATCTTTCCATTGTTCTGCCACTTCATTATTACATAAATCGACCGTTAATATTTTTACAAAGAAAATGTATTTTCTTGAATTATAATAATATTTTAATATCAATTTTGAGGTGTATAGAAAGTTTCCGTATTTTCCTCAATACTACTTCTGTTTATTGTTCCAGTTCCTCCAAGATTTTCTGATTCTAGATTATTAATAATCACTTCCGTATCGCTTTTAGAATATATAGAATCTAAATTTTCTTCAACATTATTATTGATAACCTTTGAAGATTTTTCAATACTTTCCTTTTCGTAATTGCTATTTACCACAGCTGTGATTGCAAAAACAGAACCACAAATAAGTATCATACCTATAGAGATAACTACCACTAATTTTTTCTTCATCACTTTTTCCTCTATAAACTGTATGAACCAGTATATGTAATTGTAACAGATGAAGCATTTTCTATTCCGAAAGAATATACTGCTGAACTTATATTGCCCAAAACAACTGTTCCTTTCCATCCATTGGTAACTTTTGTATTTGTGAATCGCAATGACGAATTACTTGTTCTATTCTGAAATGTCAGATAACTTGTTCCTGTCTGACTCTGTGAAATACTCACCTGTATTTTAGAACCTGATGAAAGAGTATACTGATTCTCTCCATATGAATATTTTCCTGCTGGAATTTCCCAATTAATATTTGCTGTATATCTTGCTGTTTTTACTGGCTCTGGATTTGTTTCAGAATATGGCTCGTAGTATCCCATGAAATTGCCATTATCATCTAATAACTCATAGACTTCAAGACCATTTTCTCTTTTTTCTTCAAACTCATTCCATATTGCATTTTTCGATTCATTACTTATTTCTTGTGCCATAACTGGATGAATATTAATAAAAAACACCATTACCAAAGTTAAAGAAAACAAAATTTGCTTTACAGATCGTCTTACTTGTTTCATGTCAATTAATCTCCTTTTAAAATATTTTTGTTGCAGCATTTTTCTCAGAAACATTCAGAAAATACATTTCCTCTGTAAAAATATTACTTTTAACTATTTTTAATATATTATTGCTTTCCAATCAAGGGACAGAATTGTCAAAAAAATTTATGGACAATTCTGTCCCTTGTAATATGTAAACTAACTATGGCACAATAGAAAATATGATGTATGGAGGTTATCACAAATGAAAAAATTTATTTCAAAATTATTTATCACTTTAACAATTATTTGCTTTATCCAGGTAAACATTCCATCGATACACCATATAGGATTCATTGCTCCCTATAATGATATTCCTGTCAGCGGTGAAAACGATCATTAGCTTAATTTCTCTTTGTATACATTTTCATAAAAATAACGCTTTACATAATGACTCATAATAATACAACGTTTCAACTCTGTATTCATTCGATTATTACTGACTCTTTTTCCGCTTTTTTTCATAAGTTCTTTCTCATTCCATAATATATCATATATTTTATAATGAATATCCCACACCCTTCTACACGATAAGCTTGCCTTAATTGATTTTCTGTCTATTTCTTCTGCCCTCACATGTTCCCCATTATTTCCAAGTTCATTGACAGCAGCTCCAGTAACAATTTCATACACTGAAATTGCCTGTGACAATCCATTATTTAAAGCATAATTGTCATAAAGTCTAAGTATTAAGTTAATAGATTCCTTTTTCTCTTTTCCCTCCATCCCTTTCCAGCTATTGCTAATACAGATTATTTCCCTCTCTGTCAGATACACGTTCTCTTTCCTATAAAGATTTTCCAGCGTACATTCCAGAGCCTCTTTTTCCATTTTTACAAATTCTTCTCTCGTTACTTTTCCCTGTTCAAACGCTAATAATGCCTGCTTCTCTAAAAAATATTGTTTATTCTGTGGAATATCCAGATCAATCCGTGATTTCAGGCTTTCCAATTGTTTACTTGCCACAGAAAACTTCCGGTCATTGATGTAATCTGCCAGTTCTTCTGCCATTCTTATGACTTCACGGTCACTTGTGATAAGCCGTGACCACTGCATTTGTCCTGACAGTCCCAGTCTGTTTAATAATTTTTTGAGTGTTTCCCTCTGCATATCTGTCTGTCCTTTTTCCGCCCTGCGAAGTGATTTTACAGAACATATTCCCTCACAGAGCTGCTCCTGCGTTAATCCGAACATTTCCCTGCGGGTTCGCAGCACATCTTTCATACTAAAGATCCACTTCTGTTGGTAAAAGTAGGTGCAATCCTGCATATATGCCGGAACTTCATACTCTGCATACAATTTTTTAATCACAGACATTAATTCTTTTGCATTTATCCTATCTGTCCCATTTTTTTCTAAATACTCTGCAACTGCATCCTCTGGCATTGTCTCTAATATTTGTATTTCTATTTCCAGCAGTTCGATTAGATAATATGTCCGCCCGGCATCTCTTAATTTGTCAATAGCTTTTTCACATATCTTCAAATTTTCAGTCTGTGTTTCCATATTCCAATACTCTTTAAATAAAATCTGCTTTTTCAAATAATAATAAACAACTTTAGGATATATTTTTGCTTTCATAATTTCATCATAATATCCTGTGTCTATATACTCCATGAGCACTCTGCATTTATGCAAATAATCCATGTTGTTTCCATATATAATTGTTTCCAATAGCAGATTCATCTCCAATACCGATAATGGTCTTTTTTCGCTCCACACTTTTTCTGCATCCGGTATTGTAAGTATTACGGCTTTCCGATAACATTCAGCAATTTTTTCTTTCGAAGCCCCTTCCTGTTTCAAAACTTCTCCCCACATTGCCAAAATAAACTGATGATTTATTCTATCATTTTCCCTTAAATGTGCCTTATATTCTTTAAGCAAACGATATGCATCCTCTATTTTTTTATTCTGAATCGCAGATAAAATCTTCTTCTTATAATCCCATTCTTCGAAATCGCATAAATCTAACAGGTTTTCGTATAATTCTTTCGCTATACCAAGCCGCTCTAACAATCTGTCTCTGATATTTTTATTAATGGGGCGCTCTCCGTTTTCAATTTTCACAAGCTGGCTGGCACTCATTAATCCCATCGCTAACTGGTCTAATGATACCTTTTCTTCTGTCCGTATATTCTTTAGTAATTTTGCAAAATCCTGATCTGCTTCTGACTGCGGATAAACTTTTGTTTCCTTCATACAATACTCTCTTTTCTCCATCTGTAAAAATGTCTACCGATATATCTTTTATGATAGTTTAAATCACAGGACTTTTCAATTTATATTTGCCCATATTGTCTCTGCTTTTGCCATCGCAGGCACAGAAACTGTCAATATCAAACACAAGCTGAAGACACTTTGTTTCCAAATAAATGATTGAAAAAGTGCGATTTTGTGGTAATATAATAGAATAAAAAGTGCGATTTTGTGGTAATATATCAAAATAAAAAACGCGATTTTGTTTGGAGGATCTATGTTTAAGCGAAAAATATACAGTAAACTACTATCCTGGAAAGAAGAATCCAACGGAAATACAGCATTGTTAATCGAAGGTGCGCGGCGAATTGGAAAATCTACGGTTGTGGAATCTTTTGCTAAGAATGAATATCAAAGCTATATATTAATTGATTTTTCAACTGTATCCAAAAGTATCAAAGCTCTTTTTGAAGACATTTCCGATTTAGATTATCTTTTTTTACAGCTTCAGTTACAATACAAGGTTGATCTTCACGAAAGAAATTCTCTAATTATCTTTGATGAAGTTCAACTATGTCCACTTGCAAGACAGGCAATTAAATCATTAGTAAAAGACCACAGATATGACTATATAGAAACCGGTTCACTGATTTCCATAAAAAAGAACATACAGAACATCCTTATTCCGAGTGAAGAAAGAAAACTCTCTATGTATCCCATGGATTACGAAGAATTCTTATGGGCTTTAGGTGATCATACAACCACCGCCTTAGTAAGAAAACTCTTTGACTCCCGCCATCCAATCGGAGATAAATTACATCGGAAATTAATGAGAGACTTCAGACTGTATATGCTTGTTGGTGGAATGCCACAGGCTGTAAATGAATATCTCCAGACAAATAATTTTCGAAAAGTCGATACCATAAAACGTGATATTTTAAATCTTTATGAGGATGATTTCAAGAAAATAGACTCAACAGGAAAGCTTTCACTTCTTTTTGATGCAATTCCTGCCCAGCTAAATAAAAATGCTGCACGATATCAAGTTTCCAGTGTACTGGCAAATGACCGAGCCGATAGTATATTAGAATTAATTGCCGAATTAAAAGATTCAAAAACTGTTCTTGTTTCATATCATGCCAATGATCCAAATGCTGGAATGTCAACTAATAAAGACCTTTGTAAATTTAAACTGTTCCTCTGCGACACCGGACTTTTTACTACATTGATGTTCAAGGACAAAGACTTTACAGAAAATATAATATACGAAAAACTATTAAATGATACGCTCAATACAAATCTCGGATATCTCTATGAAAATATAGTTGCCCAAATCCTTACTTGTAATGGCAATGAATTATTTTATTATACCTTTTTCAATGAAACTTCGCGGCATAATTATGAAATTGATTTTCTTCTTGCAAGTAGAAATAAAATATGTCCGATTGAAGTAAAGTCAAGCGGATACAAAACACATAAATCTCTTGATGAATTTTGCAAAAAATATTCTGATCGTATACTTGATAAGTATCTTGTGTATACCAAAGATTTGGCTAAGGACTCTGACATTCTTTGTCTGCCAGTTTATATGGTTCCTTTTCTATAAATTAGATTTGTATATAGCTGACGGCAAAATTAAAAAGAACCCTCGCAAACAGCTTCTGAAAACTGGATGCGAGGGTTTTCTCATAAAAATTTTCTACTGTCTGATATCCACATAGCCAAGCTGTAAGCTTGTCTCATCATAGAAATGGCTGCCACCATAATTGCTTAAGGTGAAGTACATCTCATTTAATTTTTCTTCCGGCACTTTGAATGCCATACGCACGGTGACGGTTTCACCTGGATTTATCGTATTAATGTAGTTGTTGTGGCGTTCTCCTCCATGAACATCCGATAAATAAACTTCCTGACTAAATCCAATAGATTCTTCGTTTACGCAATCCCATGTATCGCCTGTTCCCGGTTTTTCATTCATGTATGCGTCAAACTGCATGTTTTCTCCATATTCTGCCAGAAATGCAATGCCGCCGTTAAACATTACATTGGAAAGTGCCGTCTTTCCATTATTTTTATAATCCACTGTCACTGAAACAATTTTCATTGGAATCTCTTTGGTCTCCACAACTTCATCAACTGTGTTGATACCGTCTCCGCTCTTTAAATATTCCACTTTCATTGGCAATAAATTACCGTCTGTGTCAAATGCTGCTTTTGTATCATCCTCCAGCATATTTTCTGACAAGCTGCTGATATTATCGGAAATTGTTACATCGGAAACGATTGCTGTAAGTCCCGGTGTTGCTTCAATTCCGTTCTGATCCAGAGAAATCTCACCGCCAATGAGGTGTATATTTTTCATTTTCTCTTTTGGAAATGTCATCAATGTTTCCGATTCATCCGTTTCCGGTTCTCCTTTTCCTGCCTCATTTTCCATGTCATTCCAACTGCACACCTGCATAACATTCTCTCCGCTCGTTTCTTCTGTCGGAGTAATGGAAACACCCTCTGCAATCTGGAATGCTTCTTCTTTTGTCACATCCGGGAAAATGAACATCTCAAGGAGGTAGTTGTGTTCCGCGTAAATCATATATATTTTTTTTGCACCGGTTGTATTTTCATTCGCAGTTCCTTCTGTAGAAGAATTTTCTGCTGAATCACCCTCGGCAGGAGCTGTTTCCATGTAAACTGCCGGTCTGCCACCGATGCTGGTTTCCTCGCTCACAGCAATGCCTGTATTTTCAATGTCTGCTATTGTTTTTTCCGGTGTCAGCTGGTACACGATCATGCTGACTCCACCCTGCATATAATTATCTTCAAAACTGAATTTTCCTTCCTCTGACTGCACCATACCTTTCGGCAGATAAGAGGTTTCCAGTCTGACATATTCGGCTGCTTTACCCGCTCTCTCTTCTGTCGTCTGATCTGCCATATTCTCCGTACTTTCTGCCGCTGTCTGTGGTCCTTCAATCTGTGTTTTTAAGCCATATTTTCCAACCTTCTGATTATGCATCTGGTAAGCAACACCTGCACAGACCGTTGTTGCAAGTGCCAGAGCAGCCACCATAGATGCCACCAGCATACGGTGTGCCATGTTTTTTTTCTTTCTTTTCTTATAAGTTACAACTTTTGGATTGTCATTTTCTTTCTCCTGCCCGATCTGCACTGTAACTTCCTGCTCAATCATCCGCTTCATGCTCTCCGGCATTTTCGGAAATTGTTCTCTCATATCTTCTAATCTCATACTGTTACCGCCTTTCCTGCTATCCAAACGATACGAAATTTATTATTTTTCATTCGATATCCGTGTTTTTGTATGTCTGTTCCAATGGATCATCACTATGTCTCAATCTGCCAGCGCTTCTTTTAATTTTCCCCGCGCTTTTGCCAGCCTGTTTTTTACTGCACTCTCTGTCGTATCTAACAATGCTGCGACCTCTTTCACACTGTACCCTTCCATATAATACAGTGTGACGCACAGTTTTATCTGCTCTGGCAAATGGAAAATCGCTTCATATAAATCTGAATAGTCTTTGGATTCCGTTTCCTGCTCGTTCATCTGATAATCCTGCAGGGAAATAATTTTTTTCTCTTTGCGCATGATCGCATAACACTCGTTCATCACAATGCGGATGAGCCACGTTTTTGCATACGAGTCATCCTTTAATGTATGTAATTTTGCAAATGCTTTTACAATGGCTTCCTGTATCGCATCCGCACAGTCTGCGTCATTGTAGAGCAGAGACTTTGCGATATGATACATTGTTTCCTCGGAATCAATAATCAATTGTCCTAATGTTTCTTTTGTCATTTTATTTTGCGCTGTTTCCACTGACTTGTCCGTGGATCAGCTTCCTTTCTGCCGGCTTTTCACTTATTTACATAGATTAGATGCATGAGAGGCGGATTTGGTCTCTGTGCATTTTTACTTTTTAATAGAAAAACCTCACCAGCAGATTATACTCAGCCAGTGAGGTTTTTACTAACAATATTTTTTTGTTATGCCCCTTCAATCTCCTTGATGCTGAATCCGTTTCCTTCCAGAAGATACGTGGCACTGCTTCCACAGTGTGGACATATTTTTGCATACTGGACTGTGGAATAGGTTTTTCCACAGTCCTCACACATGGTAACACCATGTATGATCTCGATTTTTAATTCTGAGTCTTTTAAAAGCTCTGATCTGCTTCTTGCATAGCCCCAGCAGTCTGCCATGTATTCCGGGACAACGCCGCTGACTTCCCCGATCTCACAGGTCACGGATCTGATCTCTGTGAGATTGTTCTCTGCTGCAACTTCCTCCACGGTACGCATAACATGTACAATAATTCCAAGTTCGTGCATTTTATTCCTCTCTGTAAATGATTACTTCTTCTTGGAGAATTTAATCTTAATCGCCTGCTTTGCTCCATTTGGAAGAATATATTTCAACTTATCTTCACTTGGAACCATCTTGCTGCATCCAGGCAGTTCTCTATGTAACTTGATCGCATCAAACTCACACTTCGTTGTACAGATACCACAACCGATACACTTATTCTGGTCAACAACAGAAGCTCCACATCCAAGACAACGTGCTGTCTCTGCTTTGACCTGCTCTTCTGTAAATACAAGTTTTGCATCACGGAAAGAGTGTTTTGTATCGATGGAATCATTATGTCCAGGAATCTGGCGGCTGGAGTTGTCATAATTTTCCACTTTGATATCGTTTTTGTCTAACTCAATGAAATCATTTCTGTTACGTCCGATCGTAAGGCTCGAATGTGGCTGTACAAAACGGTGGATGGAGATTGCACCCTGTTTTCCGGCTGCAATCGCATCAATTGCAAATTTAGGACCTGTATAAACATCTCCTCCAACGAAGATATCAGGTTCTGCTGTCTGGTAAGTAAGCGCATCTGCAACCGCTCCGTTGCCGCGTCCAAGTTCCACTTTGCTTCCCTTTAATAAGTCTCCCCATACGATCGCCTGGCCTACGGAGAAGAATACATGCTTACATTCTACTGTCAAAAGCTGGTTCTCATCATACTGTGGATTGAATCTTCCGTCTGCATCTTTTACAGAAATACATTTCTTTAAAACGATTCCACGTACTTCACCGTTGTCATCCACAAGAACTTCCTTTGGCCCCCATCCCGGATTTACAACAATTCCCTCGGACTCTGCTTCCTCGATCTCCTCCACGGAGGCCGGCATTGTCTCTCTGGATTCCAAACAGAACATGTTGACTTTTACCATGTCACTGCCGCATCTCTTGGAATCTCTTGCAACGTCGATTGCAACGTTACCGCCACCGATCACAACGACATCACCTTTGATGTCATATTTCTCATTTGCATTGACTTCTTTTAAGAGGTCAACTGCGGAAGAACATCCTTTTACCGTATCGTTTGGAATGCCCGGAAGTCTTCCGCCCTGACATCCGATCGCAATGTAGAACGCTTTGTATCCCTGCGCACGGAGTTCATCTAATGTGATGTCTTTTCCAACTTCCACTCCGGTTCTGATCTCAACGCCCATCTCCTTGATGATATCGATTTCTGCCTGCACAACGTCTTTCTCTAATTTGAAGGATGGGATACCGTATACCAGCATACCGCCGGCGCGCTCATTCTTCTCAAAAATAGTAGGTTTGTAACCTTTTTCAGCCAGATAGAAGGCACAGGATAAACCGGCAGGACCACCTCCGATGATCGCGATCTTCTCCTCAAAATATCCTCTGACAGATGGAACGACTTTCTCTGGAATGTAACGTGTCTCAGCCTTCAGATCCTGGGCTGCGATAAATTTCTTTACCTCATCGATCGCAATTGCCTGATCGATCGTTCCTCTGGTACATGCATCCTCACAGCGTCTGTTACAGATATGTCCGCAGACTGCCGGGAGCGGATTGTTTTTCTTGATCAGCGCCAGCGCATCCTGATATCTTCCCTGCGCGGCCATTTTCAGATAACCCTGAACTGCAATGTGCGCCGGACAGGCTGTCTTACATGGAGCTGTACCGGTGTCATAGCAGTTGATGCGGTTGTTATCACGGTAGTTTTCATCCCACATCTCCGGTCCCCATTTTTTCTCAGATGGAAGGACATGTTTTGGATATTCCACATCAGAACCGTCTTTTCTGCAGAGTTTCTGTCCAAGTTTTACTGCACCTGCAGGACAGTATTCCACACATCGTCCGCAGGCTACGCAGTTCTCTGTCTCAACCTTAGCAACATAGGCAGAGCGGGACATATTCGGTGTATTAAATAACTGTGAAGTACGGAGTGCATAGCAGACATTCACATTACAGTTACAGATCGCAAAAATCTTGTCCTCACCATCGATATTGGTGATCTGGTGGACAAATCCATTCTCCTCTGCCTTCTTTAGGATATCTAATGCTTCCTCTCTTGTGATGTAACGTCCGCCCTTATTCGTCTCAACAACATAATCAGCCATGTCGCCGACTGCGATGCACCAGCTCTCCGGATCATCCGCACATCCTTCTTCATACGTCTGGCGGGAGCGGCGGCAGGAACATGGGCTTGCTGCATACTTTCCTTCATACTTATCCAGCCAGTGTGAAATATGCTCAATGGAAATAGACTGGTTCTCCATAGAGATTGCTTTCTCGACCGGAATAACATGCATACCGATGCCGGCTCCTCCTTCCGGTACCATAGGTGTTACCTTTTCCAGTGGCAGACGGCTCATTCTCTCGAAGAAACGTCCTACTTCCGGATGTTCCTCTAACATCTGAAGGTTCATATTTCCAAACTCAGCACTTCCCGGTACAAACATTGGAAGTACATACTGTTTTTCGTGTTTTGGATTCTCCCAATTGTATTCAATGACTCCGTTGACAGCCATCTGCTGTAACAATTCCTCTAAATGTGTTCTTTCCATTCCGGTGAGTTTTACCATCTCGTCTAATGTCTTTGGCTTACGAACACCCATTTTCAGTGCGATCTCTGCCATCTCATCTGTACACATTGCAGATAATCCCCAGTACTCCGGATCATACTTTGTGATCTTTTTCATTCCAAGTTTCTGCGGAACACGGTCTGTGATCATTTTAGCAAGCTTTACAATAGCTTCTCTCTCTACTTCGTTTTCAATAAATTCCGGTACAAAATTTCCCAATGGATCTGCCATTTCTTCCTCCTTATATGCAAAGCCGTCACTCTGCCGGCTCCTGTAAAAAAATATTTTATTCTGCTTTCACTTATTTCTGATATTCAGAAATCTCAGTGCGGATCCAGTCCGCCCACTCATCAAAACCTTCTCCTGTCTTCGCTGAGACAAAGAAAATCTTTGCATCTGGATTTAATTTCAAGATGCGTTCTTTCACAGCCTCTTTGCTGAAATCATCAAAAACACTTAATGTATCACATTTGTTAATGAGAACCACATCACAGATAGAAAACATTAATGGATATTTTAAAGGTTTGTCATCCCCTTCCGGCACGGAAAGGATCATGGCATTCTTTGTACTTCCGGTATCAAACTCTGCCGGACAGACCAGATTGCCTACGTTCTCAAGCACAACAAAATCAAGGTCTTTTGTTCCGAACTCCCGGATTCCCTGTCTTGTCATGTCCGCATCCAGATGGCACATTCCACCTGTATGGATCTGGATGGCACGCACACCGGTCTCACTGATCGCCTGTGCGTCCACATCAGAGTCAATATCTGCTTCCATGACACCAATCTTCATCTCGTCTTTGAGCATGGAGATCGTGCGTTTTAATGTCGTTGTCTTTCCTGCGCCCGGAGAAGACATAAGATTTAACAAAAATGTCCCCTCTGACTTTAATTCTGCACGTAATTTGTCAGCATCCGCATTGTTGTCTTCAAAAATACTCCGTTTTACCTCAATCACTTTAAAGTCTTTCATCTGTTCTCCCTCTTCCCTTCTTCTATGTTCCGGCTATTCCATGTTTCCATGTCAGATTCCAGCCTCTGTCCTCTGGTATAACCAGATTGTTATTTATAAAACATTCTATCTATAACATACATTGCATAAGTATTATTGTCAATGATTTTGTTAAAAAATACACAATGTTTTGTCACTGGTATGTCCACAATTCATCTGTGTAAAAAAAGAAACTCCCTTCACATCCGGAAAGGAATTTCTTTTTCACTGTCTCTATTCTGTTATTTTTACCCAAGAGCAACATCCAGCGACATCATCACCGTAAATCCCACTGCAAAAAAAATCGTTCCAAGGTCGGAATGTTCCCCCTGGGACATTTCCGGGATCAGTTCCTCCACAACCACATAAATCATCGCTCCGGCTGCAAAGCTCAACAGATAAGGCAGAGCCGGGACAATATATCCTGCTGCAAGGATTGTGAGCATTGCACCGACCGGCTCCACGATTCCCGAAAGCACACCACCTGCAAAAGCCTTTGACACTTTCATCCCTTCTGCCCTTAGCGGCATGGAAATAATCGCCCCCTCCGGGAAATTCTGGATTGCGATCCCTATTGACAATGCCATAGCTGCCGCCACTGTGATTTTTGCATTTCCAGCCAGATATCCGGCATACACAACCCCGACTGCCATTCCTTCCGGAATATTATGCAGCGTGACGGCCAGCACCATCATGGTAGTTCTCTGCAATCTGCTCTTTGGTCCCTCTGTGCTGACACTGTACCTGTGCAAATGCGGGATGATGTGATCTAACAGAAGCAGAAACAGAATGCCACCCCAAAATCCAGCTGCTGCTGGAATAAACGCAAACTTTCCCATCTCTTCCGACTGATCCATCGCCGGGATCAGTAAACTCCAGATGGATGCCGCCACCATCACCCCCGCAGCAAACCCGGTAAGAATCCGGGACAACCGTTCGCTCATATCATGTTTCATAAAAAATACGCACGCTGCACCGAGCGACGTACCCAAAAACGGAATTAAAATTCCATAAAATACTGCCTGATCCATAAGACACCTTCCTCTCTTATTATTAATAAGTAATTGCAAACTTTATTTCAGTTATTTTCTTTAAGTCCTCAATCAATTTTACAATTTCGTATTCTATTCATAATGTATGTATTTTATTGGTTAGTATCAACTAACTTTATTGTAATAATAAGAGAAAAAATGTCAATAGGTAGAAAAAGAGGTTACTACACAAAGCTGACATTCTTTCTGTAATAACCTCTTTATCCTATCCCGGTATTATAAAGCAAGTACCGCAACAACATACACCAAAATAAACAATATCGACAATAATATTCCGAATATTCCTGTAATAATCCCTGCAATCGCAAGTCCTTTGCCCGGCCGCTTCTGCACAAGACTTACAATTCCCTGTGGCAATGCGATCAGTGCAAGAATAATTCCAATATAAGGCAAAAAGCTGAATACAATCGCAAGAATTCCAAGTACCAGCGAACAGATTGCAAGGTTCTTGGTCGTTCTCTTATCCGGAACCGGTTCCCCGATCACGATCACCTGCTGTCTCGGTCTCGCCTGCTCCTCATATCCTCTGTCAAAGTTTTCTCCATAGTTTCCCTGTTCCATATGTAAACCGTCCTTTACTATGCAAGCTGAAGAAATACTACAATGACCATGATCAAAAGCTGTATTACCGTACATCCAACAAAAGCCCCGACAACATTCCCCATCTTACCTGCCAGTCCCTGTCTTACATAAACTGTTCCAAATAAAGCTCCGATCAGTAAACCCAACCATCCGCAAAGAAGAAATCCAGCGATACAACTGATCCCGATAAACACATTACACATTGTCGGTGTTTTATGCAATGGCTGATACTGCTCGCCGCTGCCCTGATATACTCCGTTCACAGCAAGATCAACTTTATTTCCGATTGCCACAACACGAATTTCCGTATCATCGATCATAATTGGATAATCCACCATCATCACCCACCAGTTCTGTGATTTCACCTTGTACTCCTGACCATTCACCAGAATCTTTGCTCCAAATCCTGCCTTGTACTCAATCACATTGTTTGTTCCATTTACCGTTACTTCCCATTTCTTTGTCATTTTCATGCTACTCCTTGTCTCCACGGTCTTTCTGCCGTATTCTTTATCATTTTACCACATAAAAGTATAAAAGAAAACCTTTTTTCGACTAAATTAGAAAAGGATTTTTATGTAACTTTGATTTCTTATTGCAAAACTGCGTTTCTATGTATCAGGAACATTTCACCGTAATTTCCTGTTACACGAAAAAAGCTTCGAGAAAATCTCAAAGCTTTTTGTTAGTAGCGAGAGGGGGAGTCGAACCCTCGACACCATGGGTATGAACCATGTGCTCTAGCCAACTGAGCTATCTCGCCATATTTCTGCCTGCGCTATCACGCAGTGATGTGTGCATCAGCATCGAAGATGCGTCACACATTTTCCACTCCGACCAATAACGTCCTGTCATTGTCTTCTGTAGAAATGGGACCTATAGGGCTCGAACCTATGACCCTCTGCTTGTAAGGCAGATGCTCTCCCAGCTGAGCTAAGATCCCATAGGATGGATATTCATCCAAAATAGCGAGAGGGGGAGTCGAACCCTCGACACCATGGGTATGAACCATGTGCTCTAGCCAACTGAGCTATCTCGCCATATTTCTGCCTGCGCTATCACGCAGTGATGTGTGCATCAGCATCGAAGATGCGTCACACATTTTCCACTCCGACCAATAACGTCCTGTCATTGTCTTCTGTAGAAATGGGACCTATAGGGCTCGAACCTATGACCCTCTGCTTGTAAGGCAGATGCTCTCCCAGCTGAGCTAAGATCCCATATACTTGCGAGTCGCTTGCGCAACTCGCTTTGCTATTATATAATGAATCACATAAAAAAGTCAACACTTATTTTTGTGTTTCTGCATTTTTTTTAGGATTGCTATTTTCATCCGCTATTCTTCCAACAGCCGATCCACCAGTTTTACGCAGTCTGCTGCATCTTTCGAGTATCCGTCCGCTCCGATCTCATCTGCAAAACTTTCATTGATCGCCGCACCACCAATAACGATCTTGCTGTCGCATCCCATTTCTTTTGCCAATTCCACAACGTCTTTCATGCGCATCATCGTTGTTGTCATAAGGGCTGACAGACCAATTACTTTTGCATGCTCTTTTAAAGCAGTCTCAACGATCAGCGAAGCCGGAACATCTTTTCCAAGGTCAATCACATTGTAGCCATAGTTTTTCAACATAAGAACAACAAGATTTTTTCCGATATCGTGAATATCTCCTTCTACTGTTGCAACTACAATTGTCGCCTTTTGTTCCGCATCATTCCGCTCTAACATTGGCTCTACGTATTCGATCGCCATCTTCATCGTGTTGGCAGAGGAGATCAGCTGTGGCAGGAAATATTTCTGTTTGTCAAACAGCACGCCAACTTCATTGATCGCCGGGATCAGATGATGGTTGATGATCTCATCCGGTTTTTCTCCGTCGGCAAGCGCCTTTTTCACCTCATCTAAAATGCCACCCTTATTTCCTTTTAAAACAGCTTCAAAAATAGCACTTCTTCCTTCCTGTGATCCAGGTTTTGCCTGATCATCCGCCGCCGCTTTTTTTACCGGGACAAGCACGCGCTCCTGACCTGCGTACTTTTCAGCGAGCATGTTCATACGCTCAATATAGCGGATATCACTCTCTTCTCTTGCAAGAAGCAGATCAGACGCAAATGCGGCATTCATCAATAATTCCTGCGATGGATTTGCAATAGCCATTGTAAGCCCATGTGCGATTGCCATCGTAAGGAACGCTGTATTCACATAAGTCCGCTCCGGCAGACCAAAAGAAATATTGGAAAGTCCACAGGCTGTTGGCAGTCCAAGTTCATTTTTACAATAAGAAAAGGTTTCATAGCACTCAATGGCAGCTCTTGGATTTGCTCCGATCGTTGCAACCAGTCCGTCTACGATAATGTCCTCTTTGCTCATTCCGATCTTGATTGCCTGCTCCATAACCGTGCGGATGATCGCATGTTTTTCCTCAGAATCATTCGGAAGCCCTGCATCCGATAATGGCAGCAAAATAAACATTGCTCCGTATTTTTCTGCAATCGGAAGAAGTTTATCCATTTTCTCTTTTTCCATGGAAATCGAATTGATCAGGGCACGTCCCGGATAAATACGGAGAGCCGCCTCAATAATATCTACATGGCTGGAATCAATGCACAGCGGACAATCAACCGTAGAAGTCACTTCGTAAATCGTGTTGATCATCATTTCTTTCTCATCAATTCCGTTCATTCCCATATTAACATCAAGAATCGCAGCACCGTTTTCTTCCTGGTCTAACGCCATCTGACGCACCATGTTAAGGCTGCCCTCCCGCAGTTCTGCCTGAAGTTTTTTCTTACCGGTTGGATTGATGCGCTCACCGATCACCATAAAATTACCATCCAATGTAATTTCCACCAGTTTACGTTCAGAAGTCAGAATTCTTCTTTTTTGCGTCAAAGGTTTATGCACCGGCATATCCTTCACTGCTTCTTTCAATGCACGGATATGTTCTGGTGTTGTACCACAGCAGCCTCCAATAATGGATGCACCAGCTTCCACCAGTTTTTTTCCCCAGGAAGCAAACTCCTCTGGTCCCGTCTTGTAGACTGTCACACCATTTTCCAGCTCCGGCAGCCCTGCATTTGGCTTTGCAAGAATTGGAATTGTGGCATACTCCACCATTTTTTCAACCGGCTCAATCATATCCTCCGGTCCTGTTGAACAGTTGATCCCAATCGCATCTGCTCCGAGACTCTGCAGTACAACTGTCGCCGTCGCTGGGTCTGTTCCATAAAGGGTTCTTCCATCCGGGTTATATGTGAGTGATACCATAATCGGCAGATCACATACTTCCCTGATTGCAATGACTGCTGCCCTGCATTCCTGAAGGCTCATCATGGTCTCTACTACAAAGAGATCAGCACCTGCATCCGCAACCACATTTGCCTGTTCTTTGTAGACATCCACAAGATCTTCAAACATCAGTTCGCCAATCGGATATAACTGTTGTCCGGTCATCGTCATATCCGCTGCTACCAGCGCTTTTCCCTGCGCCGCTTTTTGGGATAAGGCAATCAGTTCCCGGTTCATTTCTTCTAATTTATCTGCAAGTCCATACTCTTCTAATTTAATACGGTTTGCTGTGAACGTTGGTGCATACAAAATATCAGTTCCGGCCGCCACATAATCTTCCTGTAACTTTATCATAATATCAGGATTTTCAAGAATCCACTGTTCCGGACACACCCCAACCGGCATGCCTGCTTTCTGCAAATTCGTTCCTGTCGCTCCATCCAGAATAACCGGTCCGTTTTCCACCAGTTCTTTAAATTCTGCTTTTGTCATTGTCTTTTGTCATTCCTTCCGCGGATTTGTTCCTTTTGATTATGCCATTTCCATAAATGCGGCGCAAGTATTTTTACATTCCTATTTACAGCAATTCTTTGAGGATTTTATTGACCATTCCAGGATTTGCCTTTCCTTTCATCGCCTTCATCGTCTGTCCAACCAGAAATCCGATTGCTTTTTCTTTTCCATTACGGTAATCTTCGACCGACTGTGGATTGTCTTTGATGACCTGTTCCACGACTGCTTGCAGCTCGCCGGCATCATTGACGGTCTTTAATCCTTTTTCCTCAACGTATTTGTCAGGATCAATATCATGTTTGAAAACTTCCTCAAACACTTCCTTTGCAACCGTGCTGTTGATTGCACCGGAATCTGCCAGTTCAATGACTTTTGCAAGATTTACCGGAGAAAATTTAATGTCCTCTGGATCCATCTCATTTTCTTTTAACAGACGGATGATTTCACCCATGATCCAGTTGGAAACTTTCTTTGGTTTCTTACATATCTCTGTCGTCGCCTCAAAAAGATCTGCAAATTTTTTATGTCCGGTGATAATTTCCGCATCATAATCCGGCAGGCCGAATTCTTTTTTATAACGTTCTAATTTTTCTGTGCGGAGTTCCGGCTGTCTTGCTTTAATCTCTGCGATCCACTCATCGCTTATGACAATTGGGACAAGATCCGGTTCCGGGAAATAACGGTAATCCTGTGCATCCTCCTTGGAACGCATTGCATAGGAGTACTCTTTGTTGTCATCCCATCTTCTGGTCTCCTGAATGACCTTTTTCCCTTCCTCGATCAGCTCGATCTGCCGGGCGCGCTCGCCCTCGATAGCTCTTGCAATTGCCTTGAAAGAGTTCAGGTTTTTCATCTCGGTACGGGTTCCAAATTCCGGTGCCCCCATCTCACGGACGGAAAGGTTAACATCAGCACGCATGGAACCTTCATTTAATTTACAGTCAGATGCACCAAGATACTGGATGATCAGTCTTAATTTTTCCAGATAGGCAATGACCTCCTCTGCGGAACGCATATCCGGCTCTGACACGATCTCGATCAACGGTACACCGGAACGGTTGTAATCGACAATGGAACAGTCCTCCCACTCGTCATGCACCAGTTTTCCGGCATCTTCCTCCATATGAATTTCATGAATACCAACGGTTTTCTTACCCGCTGCAGTTTCGATCTCCACCCCGCCGTTCCTGCAGATTGGCAGATACAACTGGGAAATCTGGTAATTCTGCGGATTATCCGGATAAAAATAGTTTTTACGGTCAAACTTACAGTACTGCGTAATGCTGCAGTTTGTGGCAAGACCAACTGCAATCGCATACTCTACCACCTGTTTATTTAAAACAGGAAGAGAACCCGGCATACCGGTACATACCGGGCAGGTATGGCTGTTTGGCGCCCCTCCGAATGCGGTGGAGCAGCCACAGAAAATTTTTGTTTTACTTGCTAATTCAACATGGACTTCCAGTCCAATCACAGTTTCATATACTTTACTCATGACGATTCCTCCAAACTTATGCTAATGGGCTGTGTTCATATTCCCTGGTCTGCTCAAATGCATACGCAGCGCGGATAATTTTTTTCTCTTTGAAACAGTCGCCGATCAGTTGTAAGCCGATTGGAAGTCCATTGGAATCTTTTCCACAAGGAAGTGAAATTCCCGGAAGTCCTGCAAGGTTTACAGAGATGGTATAAATATCTCCGAGATACATTTTAATCGGATCACTTAAGGATTCCCCTAACTTCGGAGCCGTTGTCGGGGCTGCCGGTCCTAAGATCACATCGTATTTTGCAAATGCTTCATCAAATGCTTTTTTGATCAATGCCTTTGTGCGAAGTGCTTTCAGATAATAAGCATCATAATATCCACTGCTCAATACGAAGGAACCCAGCATGATCCTTCTTTTTACTTCCGGACCAAATCCTTCCGAACGTGTCTTTTTGTACATATTATGAAGTCCTTCGTATTCCTTTGCGCGATAACCATATTTTACTCCGTCAAAACGTGCAAGGTTTGAGCTTGCCTCGGCACAGGCGATGACATAGTATGCAGGAATTGCATATTCCACAAGACTCAGATCAAATTCCTCTACGATCGCACCTTTTTCTTCTAAAACCTTTGCTGCATTTAATACGGCCTCTTTTACTTCCGGATCAAGTCCCTCTCCAAAATAATCTCTTGGGATTCCGATTTTTAATCCTTTCACATCATCCACCAGGGCATCCGTGAATTTTAAGTCATCTCTTGCAATGGATGTGGAGTCCTTCTTATCATAAGAAGCAATTGCTTCTAAGATTGTTGCACAGTCTGTCACATCTTTTGCGATCGGTCCGATCTGATCCAGTGAGGAGCCATAAGCGATCAGTCCATAACGGGAAACGGTTCCATAAGTTGGTTTGATTCCGGTCACACCACAGAATGAACTTGGCTGACGGATGGAACCACCGGTATCAGAACCTAACGCATAGGAGCATTCTTCTGCTGCAACCGCTGCACAGGAGCCACCGGAAGAACCACCCGGCACATGAGCTTCATTCCATGGATTCTTCGTTGCCCCGTAAGCGGACGTCTCTGTGGTACTTCCCATCGCAAACTCGTCCATATTTGTTTTTCCAATGATCACCGCACCTGCTTTTTCAAGATTTTCTACCGCTTCGGCAGTGTACGTTGGTTTAAAATTATATAATATTTTTGAGGAACAGGTCGTCAGCAGATCTTTTGTGCACATGTTGTCCTTGATGGCAACCGGCACTCCGGCAAGCGGTCCTGTAAGCGTTCCATCATCGATCATTTTCTGTACTTCTTCTGCACGTTTTAATGCACCTTCACGATCTACTGTCACGAAACTGTTCACTTTTTTCTCTTTTGCTTCAATTGCATCTAAAGCTGCTGTAACAGCCTCTGTAACCGTAACTTCTTTTGCTTTTATTTTTTTGCCTAATTCCACGGCAGTCAAACTCATTAAACTCATTTCTATCACCCTTTCTTCCTTATTTCATGCTCACATCCAACACATCTGAATTGCTAACCGATCGTCTTTGGCACCTTGAATCCACTGTCTTTCATGGAAGGCGCATTAGAAAGGGTTGCTTCGCTTCCGTCTCCATTCGTGACAACGTCTTCACGAAATACGTTTGTCACCGGGAAAACATGAGACATCGGCTCAACTCCTGTGGTATCTAACTCATTTAATTTATCAATATAGTCAAGCATGGCTCCCATGTCTTTTTTTGCCTGCTCTTTTTCTTCTTCATTCAATTCCAGTTTTGCAAGAATTCCTACATATTCAATGGTTTCATCCGAAATAATATTTGCCATTTTTCTTATCCTCTCTGCTTTCTTTCCAGCTATGGCTCTAATCTGCTCATATCACGCGGGAACAATGTGGTCTCTCTGACATTGTCTTCACCGATCAGTTTCATCGTCAGACGCTCCAGACCGATTCCAAGACCTCCGTGTGGTGGCATTCCGTGTTTGAATGTGTCCATGTACTGCTCCATGCCCTCGGTTGTCATGCCGCGTTTTTCGATTTTTTCCAGCAGCATATTGTAATCGTGGATACGCTGTCCACCGGTCGTGATCTCCAGACCGTGATACAATAGATCAAAACTTAATGTAAACGTCGGATCTGCCGGATCGTCCATTGCGTAGAATGGTCTTTTCTTGGAAGGATAATGTGTGACAAACACGAAATCCGCATCACATTCCTCTTTAAAATACTGTCCGATCAAAGCCTCCTCTTCCGGTTCAAGATCATATGGGTTACGAATTTTTCTGCCGTATTTTTCAGCTACTTTTCTTTTTGCCTCGTCGAATCTGACGGTCGGGATTTTATCCACATTCGGCAGTGTCACACCAAGGATTTTCAACTCTTTTTCGTAGTCCTTTTTCAAAAGGTCAACCATATACTGTAAAAATCCGGTCTCCATTGCCATGATATCTTCGAATCCATCAATGTATCCCATCTCAAAATCAAGACTGGTATACTCATTCAAATGACGTTTTGTATTGTGTTTTTCTGCACGGAACACCGGGGCTGTCTCAAATACACGGTCAAATACGCCAACCATCATCTGTTTATAAAACTGTGGGCTCTGCGCTAAAACAGCCGGTCTGTGGAAATAGTCCATACGGAACATATTTGCACCACCCTCAGCGCCTTTTGCACCGATCTTCGGCGTGTGGATCTCGGTAAATCCCTGCTCATAAAGAAAATCACGGAATCCTCTGACGACACCTTCCTGAATCTTAAATTTTGCACGCTCTCTTATATTTCGAAGTGCAATGGAACGGTTGTTTAAGTTTGCTTCCAGAGAAGTGTTTAATTTCCACTTGGAAATTGCTAACGGCATCGGTGCAACCGGCTCAGATAATACCCGGATGCTGTCTAACCGGATTTCAAAACCATTCGGTGCCCTGTCCTCGCTTTTCACTGCACCTTCCACTTCCACGGTGGCTGCTTCTTTCAGGTCTTTTAAGTCAAACTTTGTTTTTCCCTCTTCAAATACACATTGAAGAAGTCCTTCCCTTTTTCGTAAAACGACAAATGCAACCTCTCCCATATCCCTTATGGTATGAACTGCACCGTTCACTTTTACGGTCTTTCCTTCGAAATCTCCTGCTAAGATCTCACTAATCTCTACTGTGTCTTTTTTGTTTACTCCTGTCATGAATTCCATACGTTTGTACGCTCCTTTTCTTTCCTTATTTTGGGAATTACTCGGTGCGGGACGGAATAATCATTATAATAAATGAAACTAAAAAAGCCCTGAAAGAACAACTTCGTTCTTTCAGGGCGAGATATACGATTATCCCGCGGTACCACCCGCATTGGAAAATGATAACATTAAATTCATTTTCCCACTCAATGTGCGTAACGTGCACTGACGTACTGACCTACTTGCATACCGGTCATCACAATGATCCAAATAGCTTCGACTGCAATACCCGGTTATGGTTCAACCAGTCTGCTCCAGAGTGTTCCCTGTATCTCCTCTTTCAAACAGCGCTCTCAGTCGGTGACGCTGTATTCCTGTCGACGCCTGAAGATCAGAGTCTCTATCAACGCTTTACTGTGTTAATGTTGTAATATTTATATCACTTCAAAAACAGAAATGCAAGAAAAAATTTGATTTTTATTATAACAAATTTTAATAATTGTTATTCTTTTTGGTTAAAAAACATCAATTCCAACGATTTATCATGCCAGAAACCCGCCGGATCACCATCACTGCAAGAAGTCCGATCACCGTTCCGGAAGCAATCCCTGTGATAGCAAGAACCGGGAGATAATAAATTAAAGTTGCCGTATCAAGTACCCACATTGCGACAAATATCTGACCTGCATTGTGCGAAATGCCGCCGAGAACGCTCACTCCGGCAGCCGAAAAAAGCTTTGATCTCTTTGCCAGATACATCACTGCAAAACTCAAAAGTCCCCCGGCAAAACTGTAAAGCATCGCTGCCATGGAACTAAATGTAAGCCCTGTGAGCAGGATACGCACCATGGAAAGTGCAAATGCTTCCTTTGTTCCAAGTGTGTACAGTGCGACCATCACCACAAGATTTGCAAGTCCAAGCTTTGCCCCGGGAATCCCCAGATTTACCGGGATCAGCGTTTCAATATAGGAAAGCACAAATGCAAGTGCCACAAGCATTCCGAGAAGTGCTGTTTTTTTTGCCATAATTATTCCCTTCTTTTCTCTAATGCTGCAAAATGTCAATTCCGGAGTCTTCTCCGTTCTCGATCGTGATAACTACCTTATCCGGGAGACAGACGATCGTCTCTTTGTTCCTGCTGATTTTATTGTGATGCACACAGATCTGATCCGGACAGGACGCTTCCGGCATGCTCACATAGCCATCCTGAATCGCAAACCGGTTATAGGAGCCATCCTCAAAGCGGATGGTTTCTGTATGATCTTCCGAGAGTGGATATCTCCCATATTCCACACCGTCCACCGTCACAACGGCAACTGCATTTTGGGTCGATACCTTCTGGTAATACTGTATTGCAACGTATATACCGGCCGCCGCCACAAGTAAAATAACGATCAGAATCCAGTCATTTTTCCGGATGTGTAACTCTTTCCCGTCCTTCACACCTGCTTCTTTTTGAGATTGTTCTTGCATCTGAAATATTTTTTTCATCTGAGACTCTCTTTCATCTTTGTTTTCTTTTTTATCAGCTGCACATGTTTCTTTGCCGGATCAAAAATACTTTATCATCACCTGGTGTATTCTTCAAATCCATCCGAATACTGAATGCTTCCGTCTTCCAGAATCCACATTGCCCCCACACCGTCAAGCTGATTTACAAATTCCATTCCTTCCGCAAGCGGCATATTAAAAACCGCAGTGGAATACGCATCTGCCATTCCAGAATCATTTGTGATAATGGTAACGGATGAAAAATTATCTGCCGGCATCAGGGTATCCTGATCGATAATGTGACAGTATCTTTTTCCATCGACTGTATAATAGCGTTGATAATTTCCACTCGTTACCACGCTTAAATCCTGAACTTCCACTTTTTTTATATATGCCTGATCACTCTCCACATCAGGATTCTGAATTCCGACCGCCCAGGCGCTTCCATCCGGGTGTCCGCCAATAGCGCACACATTTCCCCCGACCGAAAAAAGCATGTACTGGATTCCCAGTTCATTTTTTGCATACTCTGCAACCTTTTGAACCGCATAACCTTTTCCAATACTTCCAACATCTAACAACATATCCGGGTCTGTCAGATAAACCGTAGACGCCTCCTCGTCAATGACAATATTATGGATATCTGTATGTTCTGCTGCTCTCTCCAATTCATCCATCGGCGGCAGCTCTGCAGAATCCGGATCTTCACTTCCTGCTTCCCTATAATCATGCCAGATAGACAGCACACTTCCCATTGCGATATTCATGTTTCCATCTGTTTTTTCATCCATCGTAATGCCGAGTTTCAACAGCTCGATGATTTCCTCATCCACCTTTACCGGCTGGATTCCCGCATTATCATTGATGGTCTTGATGTTATTCATCCCCTCATAGTCGTGATAAATATCATACAGATCATTATAGTATTGAAACTTGTCTTTGATCAATGACATCTGTTCCGAAAATTGCTCTTTTGATGACGCATAACCAATAATCTGTGTCTGTGTGTCAAACACATCAAAAAAAGATGCCTCATATTTTTCCAGATCTTTCCCTGTGCTATGTCTGTAGGCGATCACGCCAATCAATGCAAGCAATATCAAAACTGCCGCAATCTGTCTCTTTTTTTCCATTCATTCTTCCTCTCGTATAAAAGAAAAAGAGGGGTTATACGCCCCTCCTGCCGTCATCCTTATTTTTTCTCATAAATGCCGAATTCATTCTGGATCAAAATATCGCCAACTTCTAATTCCAATGGCAGCTTATACTTCTGAACTTCTATGGAACCATTCTGTGTGGTCAACATCACACTTGTCTCCTTAAATGATTCAACTGTATATTCTTCTACTTCTTTTTTTCTTTTAAACATAAATTGACGCCCGTTTTCCTATTCCCAAACTCTAAAAACCAAAGAAGATTATATCAAGCCTCTGTCATTCATGCAAGATATTTTTTCGTTGTTTTTCTTCCAGATAATGGCAGCGTATTTGTAGTTTTTATTTTAATTTGCGCAATATTTTTATGATCTTCACCTCAAAGACTACCGCAACTACAAGAATCAGCCCCATAACAATCAGACTATATGCTGCATCGACCCGATATCCTAACGCATCGCAGATGCTGGTAAAAAGAAGAGACAACACAAATACCAGTTTGATCAGTTCCACCATGCGGATCGTATATTTGCGTATCGCTCCGGTACAGACCTCGCGCGGCAGTCCGTTAACGCGCTCCGGGTAAATAGCCAGCACAGTAAGCCCCATATAGACAAGAATCAGGATCAGCACATTCATGACAATACGCACTGCCCCTGCGCCGTAGACAATCCCATAATAAACCTGTAATCCCATATAAAATAATGCTGCTATCGCCGAAATAATCTCGAAAACGAGTGTCTCTGTTGACAAATGATTTTTCTTCATTCTATATCATTTCCTTTTCTGGTATTGCTATTTGCAATCTTCCCTGAATCCATAACATAGTTAGAATACAATATTTTTTTCTTTTATAAAAGTAATTTTAGAATAATTTTAGAATTATGTGTTTTCTTTTCTTGAAAATCAGTTTCGCTGTGCTATAATTATTTAGGTTATGATTACGAATCAACACTAAAGGAGAACTTATATATATGGAAAAATTTATTATTCCAAAAGATTATCATTCAGAATTAAACCTGCATGATACACAGATTGCAATTAAAACAGTCAAAGATTTCTTTCAGAATCTTCTTTCCCAGAGACTGAATCTCTCCCGTGTATCAGCACCTTTATTTGTCGATCCTGATTCCGGATTAAACGATAACTTAAACGGTGTGGAACGCCCTGTTACATTTGATATCAAAGAACAGAACGGAAGGGAAGCTGAAGTTGTCCAGTCCCTTGCAAAATGGAAAAGATATGCTTTGAAAAAATATGGTTTTTCTTACGGCGAAGGACTTTACACAGATATGAATGCCATCCGCCGCGATGAAATCACCGACAATATCCACTCTATCTTTGTTGACCAGTGGGATTGGGAAAAAATCATCAAAAAAGATGAGCGTACCATTGCAACTTTGATGGATACCGTAAAGGTTGTATACAAATGCCTTCGTAAAACAGAAAAATATATGGCAATCCAGTATGATTATATTGAAGAAATCCTGCCACATGATATTTTCTTTGTCACAACTCAGGAATTAGCTGACATGTTCCCGGACAACACTCCAAAGGAACGTGAGTATTACATTGCAAAAGCAAAAGGTGCTGTCTGCATTATGAAGATTGGTGATGTTCTGGAAAATGGTGAACGCCATGACGGACGTGCTCCTGACTATGATGACTGGAGTTTAAATGCTGATATCGTTGTTTACTATCCGGTTCTTGATATCGCATTAGAGTTATCTTCCATGGGTATCCGTGTTGACAAAAAAGCGCTGCTTTCCCAGTTAAAGAAGGCTGGCTGTGAAGAAAGAAAAGATCTTCCTTTCCAGAAAGCAATCATCAACGAAGAACTTCCATACACCATCGGCGGCGGCATCGGACAGTCCCGTATCTGTATGTTCTTCCTGCGCAAAGCACACATTGGAGAAGTACAGTCCTCTCTGTGGCCAGAAGATATGATCGCACAGTGCGAGGAAAATGGAATCCAGCTTCTGTAAATTCTATATTGATATAAAAATCAGCACCTATATCACATCATTTTTGTGATGGAGTGCTGATTTTTCTTTCTTCTGCAAGTATTGCTGCAATCTTGTATTTTTTTAGAACTGTATATTTCCCCTCAATACTCCGTCTTTTCTGTGATCAGTTCCACCCACGCTACCTCAAATCCAGCTTTCGCAGCAACATGCTGTGACGCAAGATTGGAAAAACTTGTCCCATAATATGGCACAATTCCTTTTTGTAGGATGTCTGCCTTAAGTATTGACACAATTCCCGAAGCAATATGTCTGCCCTCAAAATTCTTGTTTACATTGATCCCAATCTGCCAGAAAGAAGAACTGTCTGCACTGGCTCCTGCCATGCCGACTATCTCATCATCTATAATCGCTGCAACTGCAAGTACATCCGGTGACTCTTCGCTAAAACAAAATGCTTCATCAAACCTGTCATCATCCTTAAATTGGAGAATTTCTTCCTGATTGTATTTTTTTATTTTAACACCATTTATTTCGTGCACACAATCATCTTTGGGAATAAAAAACGGATGGGCTGTTTTCACCCTATATCCATCATTCATTAAAATTTCATCCAGTTTTCTAAAATTTGAGGCATCCATAAACCAGTTACCTGAATTGTTGGAAAACTGCTTTCTGCATACCTCAATAATGCTCTTTTTTCCTGTAAATATCAGCTTTCCATTTACAGCAATCACCTTTAAGACACAATCAGCCGCTTCTTCAAACTGTCTCCTGCCTTTCAGTTTTTCATATTCCGTAAAATGGTTTTTATCATCCTTTATATCCGAAACCTGACAGCAATAGTCAATTGCTAACTGCTGATATAATTTTTCTTTTATATAATCCATATCCAATACCTCACCTGAAAAACCTCTCAAGTGCCTAAAATCCAGGATTTTTACATACCGGTCCGATGTAGTGCAACTATTGTCTCTATATGAAACGTCGAAGGAAACATATCGACACAACAGACCTTTTTCACTTCATACCCTCTCGCCTGTAAAACTTCCAGATCTCTTGCCAGACTGGTCGGCTTGCAGGAAATATAAACCATCTGAGGCACATTGTAACGGATGATTTTTTCCAAAGCTTTTGGATTGATTCCGTCCCTTGGTGGATCAAGTACAATATAATCCGGCTTTTCTTCAATGCCGTCAATGACTTTGAGCACATCCCCTGCGATAAACTCGCAGTTATGTAAACCATTTAACTGTGCATTCTCTTTGGCAGCTTCCACTGCTTCCTCAATGATCTCCACACCAATCACTTTTTTAGCTACCGGAGAAAGCATCTGTGCGATCGTTCCGGTTCCGGAATACAGATCGAATACAATTTTACCATGTTCCGCAATATCTGCGTCTGTTCCGCTTGGAAGTGCATCTCCGATAAACTCTCTGGCAGTCTGATATAGCACCTCTGCACCCAGGGAATTTGTCTGGAAAAAGGAAAATGGTGTAATCTTAAAGCGAAGCCCTAGCAATTCCTCGTAAAAGAAATCCTGTCCATATAAAACATCCGTGCCTTCATTCGTCACGGTATCTGCCACATTGTCATTTCTCGTATGCAGAATACCTGTCATGGTACCTTTGTAATCTGCTGCAAGAAGAGCAGCTTTCCAGCCCTCTAATAATTCCTCTTCCGTTCCTGCAAATGCGTTTTCCTGTGTATTGTTCAACGTACTTTCAACTTCATCCATCTGTGCTCCGGCAATTCCCGGAAAATCCGTCTGCGTTGTAGTCACCAGATCTACTAATATTTCCCCTGTTTTGACTGCCTTACGGACAAGCAGATGTCTCAAATATCCGGTGTGACGCAGTTTATGGTAATAGGTGATATTTTTTTCACGAAAATAAGCAAGTGTGACAGACAGGATTTTTCTGAAATCCTCATCCACGATCTGGCAGTTTTCCACCGTCACAATATCATAAAAGCTTCCACGCTTATGCATTCCAAGTGCTAACGGTCCATCCTTAAATTCATCCCCAAAGGAAAATTCCATTTTATTGCGGTATCCGGTCTGCCTTGGGCTTTCCTTGATTCCCAGAAACTGGTAATCCCGGTTTTCCTGATCGATCACATCATCCATTAATTTTTTTACCTGTTCTGCTTTCATCTCAAGCTGCCTGTCGTATGGAAGTGTCTGATAAGTACATCCTCCACATTCCCCGGCATGGACACATCCTGTTTTGTCCCCTTCCAGCGGTGACTTTTCCAATACCTCTAAAAGTCTGCCCTCTGCTTTTCCTTTGCGGATTTTATTGATGGAAGCAGACACTTTCTGTCCCGGTATCGTATTTTTTACAATAACCTGTCTGCCATCCTCTGTTCTGATAATTCCCTTATTTGGAAAGTCTACGCGCTCGATCACGCCTTCTATGATTTGTCCTTTTTTCATAAATTCCTCGCATTTTTATTTCATCAACTATAAAATAGTCCATGATTCCATTGACATTTTATTAACTTCACAGTTTTCTATTTCTTTTATCTGTTACACAAGAAAAAAGGGCTGCATCCGCAGCCCTCCAGATTATTTTTATTCTTCTTCTTTTTTCTCTGCTGGTTTTGCCGGCTCTTCTTCGTCCTCTTCATCTTCGAAGAAATCGTCATCATAATCATCTTCAAAATCGTCTTCAAAATCTTCCAAATAATCTGGTGTAAAGAAACGATATACGCCATATACTGCTGCTGCAACTGCTGCAATAATACCGATGATTGCAAAAATCCATACAACCTTTGATGTTTTCTTTTCTTCTGCTTCTTTTTTGTTTAATAATTCATTCAACTTTGTCATATTGATCAGCTCCTCTTTCTTATTGAGTAAGTCGTTTAACTTTGTCGTATTGATGAAATCTTCCACCTTGTTCATAGTGTTCCGCTCCTTCTCTAATTTATACTTTTTAGGATATGCAAAACCTAAACGCAATACACACCAGAAAAATCTACGTGCACCGCTCATTGCTTACGCTCATTATATCATATCCTTTACTTTTCGAATATAAAAAATTTACATTTTTCAAAAATTTTATATATTTTTTAGAGTTTCGGATACACAAACGTCCCTGCTTACAAATAGAATCAGATACGCTTTAATTTTGCAAAAGAGGCAAACATTTTTTTCACACCATATCCTTCGAAATCCACGGTCACCTCGTAATCTCTTCCGCCATCCATGATGTTTTTCACAACTCCTTTGCCAAACTTGATATGCGATACGGCGTCCCCGATGCCATAGTCAAGCTCTGACTTTACAACACCCTTTGTGACAAGTGCCTTTGCCTGCATGCTCTGTCCGGAAGGCTGCTGGCGCAGTGTTGTTCTTTTCGGTCTTGCTGTTGTCTGGTTCTGTAAAAAAGATGGGAAACTGCTCTCTTTTCCAAAAGAAGATCCTCTTGCAGATGCCGGCTTTCTCAGTTCACTGTCCAACAGTTCAGACGGAATCTCCCGAACAAACCGCGATACTTTATTATATTGCGTTTCGCCACGAATCATACGTTGTCTTGCACAGGTAATTGTAAGTTCTTCTTTGGCTCTCGTGATCCCCACATAAGCCAAGCGTCGCTCCTCTTCGAGATCCTCAGAAGAACTGTCCGAAGTGATGGACATATAACTTGGGAACAATCCATCCTCCATTCCGGCAAGGTAAACTTTCGGGAACTCCAGACCTTTTGCACTATGTAATGTCATTAAAACAACATAATCACTGCCCTCATCGAGACTGTCGATGTCTGCAACCAGTGCCACTTCCTCTAAAAAGCCGCTGAGTGTCGGATGTTCCTCGCCTTCCTCGTAAGCAACCACTTTACTGATCAGCTCATCGATATTTTCAATACGCGCCTTTGCCTCCTCGGTATCTTCCGCTTCCAATTCTTTCACATACCCGGTTTCGTCTATAATCTCCTGCAAAAGTTCAGAAACGCTGATAATCTCTACTTTACTGCGCATCACCTGAATAAAATTCACAAATGGCTTGATCTTTGCAGCACTCTTGCCGAGTGTCGGAATATCGTCTGCCATTTTCAATGCATTATAAAAACTGATATCTGCCGTCGCCGCATAATCTGCCACACGGTTTAAGGTTGTTGCACCGATTCCACGTTTTGGCACATTGATAATTCTGCGGACAGCAAGATCATCTCTTGCATTATCGATCGTTTTTAAATAGGCAAGCAGGTCTTTGATCTCTTTTCTTGCATAGAAGTTCACGCCGCCGACAATCTTATACGGAATATTGGATACGATAAATTTTTCCTCAAAAAGACGGGACTGTGCGTTTGTGCGGTAGAGAACAGCGCAGTCACCGTAATGATATCTGCCGTCCTTCACACAGGCATTGATATCCTTTGCGACATACTCTGCCTCTTCATAGCCTGTCTCAAACTGCTTGAAACCGATCTTTTTCCCCGCTTCATTGTCTGTCCAGAGTGTCTTTCTTTTTCGCCCCATATTGTTGGAGATCACCCCATTTGCAGCATTTAAAATATTCTGTGTAGAACGGTAATTCTGTTCCAGTTTTATCGTCACTGCCTCCGGAAAATGTTTTTCAAAGTTCAGGATATTATAAATATTCGCACCGCGGAACTTATAGATAGACTGGTCATCATCACCAACGACACATAGATTCTTATACTTTCTGGCAAGAATACTGATCAGTTCAAACTGTGCCGTATTCGTATCCTGATACTCGTCCACCATAATATAGCGAAAGCGTTCCTGATAGTAGTCTAACACCTGGGCATCCGTTTTAAACAATTCAACCGTCTTTACGATCAGATCGTCAAAATCAAGTGCATTATTCCGCCGCAGTGCATCCTGATACTCCCTGTAAATCTCTGCCTGTTTCCGTTTTGCGAAATCCCCGGAAGCAGCCGCCCGGAGAGAAAATTCCTGTGGATCTACCAGTTCATCTTTTGCTTTGGAAATCGCAGCAAGCAGACTCCGCTCTTTGTAAATCTTGGTATCCACATTCAGACGCTTACAGATATCCTTCATCAGTGTCTTCTGGTCATCGGAATCATAAATTGTGAAATTAGTGTCAAACCCGATACGGTCAATATGACGTCTTAAAATGCGCACACAGGTAGAATGGAACGTTGATACCCAGATGCTCTCAGAGCCATATCCCACAAGCTGGTCAATCCTCTCACGCATCTCACCTGCCGCTTTGTTCGTAAAGGTGATCGCCATAATATTGTATGGATTCACGCCCTTTTCTTCGATCAGATAAGCGGTTCGATGTGTCAGAACCCTCGTTTTTCCGGAACCTGCACCCGCCAAGATCAGAACCGGTCCCTCCGTGTGAAATACCGCTTCTCTCTGCTGTTCGTTCAATGTATCATAAATGCTCATAGACATCTCCATTTCCGTTGTTGTTTGTAATATTCAATCCCTTTTTTATTACAATATCATATTCCCATCTATTGTAACACATTATCCCTGCTTATGAACAGTAAAATCGAACATATTTTCTTTTTTTAACAATAAAAAATAACCGTCCAGCTCCTGAGAAAAGTTGACGGTTATTTTAACATTGATTTTTCGCCGGAGTAGATAGCTCACACATATCTATCGGCTTTCCTGTTAAGTGCATTATATGACAAACATATATTTTTGTCAAATACACCCGTCTCTTTTTTTACTTTTGCGTCAGAAAAAATCTACGACCGTCCACATTCAAATTCATACAATTAAATTCAATTGTATCTTGTCATCTAGTTTTCAATACTATATAATCTGATGTAGAGAATACGATTGAACCAGTAAGAGTAAAAGCAGGTAAAAAAATGAATACAAAACAATTTTTAAGTGATATATTAGATGAATTTAACAAAATCGACTATGTAAAACCGGAAGATATCCCGAATATCGATCTTTACATGGATCAGGTGACAACATTTATGGATTCCCAGCTTGCCACATCCAAGCGGCATGAGGACGATAAGATCCTGACTAAGACCATGATCAACAATTATGCAAAAAACGATCTTCTTCCTCCACCTGAAAAGAAAAAATATTCCAAAGAACATGTGCTGACTTTGATCTTTATCTACTATTTTAAAAGTATCTTAAGCATCAGTGACATCCAGAGTATCTTAAATCCGATCACGGACAGATATTTTGGAAAAGGCAGCTCCGAGATGAGTCTTGAGGATATCTATAAAGAAGTGTTCGGTCTGGAGCATCAGGAAACCTTAAATATCATGAAAGACCTTGCAAAGAAGTTTAACACCTCCATGAAAACTTTTGAGGGCATGGAAGGTGAGGATGCAGAGCTTTTACGGACATTCAGTTTTATCTGCATGTTAAGCTATGATGTCTACCTGAAAAAAACAATTATCGAGCGCATTGTCGATCAGATGCTGCACGAAGAAAAAGATCCTTCCAAAAAAGAAAAATAAAACCCGGTGCTGAATGGAACACTGTCTATACCAGACATGATCCGTGCAGCTCCGGGTTTTTCTTTTTTTCCGGGTTTTTCTATTCTGTTTTACGCTTCGTTTGTCTCTGATGCAGCCATTCTGGCAAATACCATGTCATATCCGTCATTCCCATAATTCAAAGAACGGTTTACACGGCTGATGGTCGCTGTGGAAGCACCTGTTTTCTCTGCAATATCAAGATATGTTTTCTGGTCGCGCAGCATCTTGGCAACCTCAAATCGCTGTGATAAGGAAAGCAGTTCATTCACAGTGCAGACATCTTCAAAAAAAGTATAACATTCTTCTCTGTTTTCCAGGCTTAAAATCGCATCAAAAAGATGGTCTACTGCCTCGGTCCTTAGTTTCTTGCTCATTTTACCTTCTCCTTCTCATAAATCAAAATGATATCATCTTTTACTATAATCAGAAACTTCCAATCTACGCACATTTTATCATAGTAAAGTTTTAAAGTAAATATCTGTTTTACACACTAAAGTGTTACAGATGCAAATTCTATAATAGTCGAATCCAGTCGAAAAAGCAACACTTATTTTCATATTAACTATAACTTTAATTTATACCTGACGGTATCCTGTTATTCTCCCAGAAAAACAGCCAGAAAAGCAGTCAGACGCTCCATCTCCTGCTGGGTTCCGATGCTGATACGCAGATAATTGCTAATTCTCGGCTTGGAAAAATAGCGCACGAAAATGTTATGCTCCCGGAGTGCTTCAAATATTTCTTTTGCAGGAACTCTTTCATGTGTTGCAAAAATAAAGTTGCTCATGGAATCCCCAAAAGAAAATCCAAGTTTTTTCAGTTCGCACTTCGTCCATTCCCTTGTAGCGATGACTTTTGCACAGGTTTCCTCAAAATACTCCCTGTCCTTTATTGCCTGCACGCCAAGCGAAAGCGCTGTCTGATTGAGCGTGTAGGAATTGAAAGAATATTTCACATCATTGATATACCGGATCAGCTTTTCATTTCCCATCGCAAAGCCAAGCCGCATACCTGCCAGGGAACGCGATTTTGAAAAGGTCTGTACCACGAGAAGATTGTCATATTTTTCGATCAAAGGCAGCGCAGACTCCCCGCCAAAATCAATGTATGCCTCATCCACAACTACGATCACATTGCGGTTGTGTGCAATGATATCCTCGATCTCTGAAAGCGGCATGAGGATTCCGGTCGGTGCATTCGGATTTGGGAACACCACGCCGCCGTTTTCCCCATAATAGTCCTCTTTTCTGATCTGAAAATCATCATCTAACGCTTTTGTCTCAAATGGGATTCGAAGCATATCTGCCCACACATCATAAAAAGAATAGGTGATATCCGGAAACAGGATCGGCTTTTTGCTGTTAAAAAACGTCATAAATATCATGGCAAGCACATCATCAGAACCGACACCGGTAAATACCTGACTGCTCCTGATCCCGTAATAATCTGCGATCGCATCAACTAACACTTTGCAGGTCGGTTCCGGATAAAGCCGCAGCTTGTCTGTTTCAAAGTTCTTCAGTGCCTCTACCACTCCCGGTGCGGGCGGATATGGATTTTCGTTGGTATTCAATTTGATCATGTCCGGTTGGTTTGGCTGTTCTCCCGGAACATACGGTTCCACCGTTCTTACATACTCTTCCCAGTTACTCATAAATTTTACGCTCTCCACTCTCTCAATTTTCCTGATATATTTCACAAATTCATTACAATCTGCTCATTTCCGAGTCATTTCATTCAGTATACAATCCGTAATCTTCTGCCAGTTTTTCAAACGCAGTCAGGGCATTTTTTACCGTCTCATGGGAAACACAGTAAGCAAGACGGACATAGCCTGCACATCCGAATGCGCTGCCCTTTACCATGATGATATTGTATTTTTTACCTGCTGCAACAAATTTTTCTTCGTCTGCATCCGGAGATTTTACCCACATATAAAAAGCGCCTTCCGGTTTGATGCAGTGAAAACCTAGCTTTTGCAGTCCTTCGTATAACATCTTTCTGTTTTCATCATAAAATGCCAGATTGGTTTTCTCATCCAGACATTTTGCAACTGCTTTCTGAAGCAGGGATGGCGCATTCACAAAGCCGAGGGTACGGTTGGATACAACAATGCCGTCAATGACCTGATCTGCATTTTCCACCTCATCCGGAACAACCACATATCCAATACGCTCACCCGGAAGGGAAAGGGATTTGCTGAAGGAATAACCTACAATTGTATTCCTATAGTATTTCGTCAGGAAATCCTCTTGATTTCCATCGTAGACAAGTTCACGGTAAGGCTCATCGGAAATCAGATAAATTTCGTGTCCAATCTCTTTTTCCTTCTTTTCCAGAATCTCAGCCATCTTTTTCATGGTTTCTTCATGATAGATCACACCTGTCGGATTGTTTGGTGTGTTCACGATCACTGCCTTGGTCTTTTCATTGATTTCTTTTTCAAATGCCATCAGATCTGGCTGGAATGTTTCAAAATCCGGTGCCACTTCCACGACTTCCGCATCAAAATTGGCTGCATAACTCTTGTACTCTCCGAAATATGGGGCAAACACGATCACCTCGTCACCCGGATCTAAGATTGTTTTAAAAATAATGTTCAATCCTCCCGCTGCTCCCACTGTCATCACAATATTATGGGAAGTAAATGCAGTTCCAAAACGCTTGTTTAAGTTCTCTGCAACCGCCTGACGGACATCCGGGTAACCGGCATTGTCCATATATCCATGTAAAACCAGCGGATCGGTCTCATCCACCAGTTGCTTAATTGCCTCGTTCAATGCTGCCGGAGCCGGTGTTGCAGGATTCCCCAATGAAAAATCATACACGTTCTCTCTTCCCACCCTAGCGGCAAGTTCATTTCCCTCTACAAACATTGCACGGATCGCAGAACTTCCCTGCAATGCCTTCTGTATTTTCTGTGAAATCATATTCTCTTCCTCACTGTTTTCTTACTCTCGAGTCATTTTTCTGCGGTCTGCACCGTAAATGTGCAGATCCACGGAACAATTATTACTTTACAACAATACTGTATGAAAGTAAATAGATAAAAAAAGAAAACTGCCACAGGACATTTTCCTTACGGATACTGCCCCGGACAGTTTTTGTTTATTAAAAATACTCCCCTGTATTTTTATGCATTGACGGTATCTACGAACTTCTGGAACGCTTTTCTGCCTTCCTCTGTGCATTTGTAAACACCTGCGTCCAATAAAACTTCTTTGAACACAAGACCGATTTCTGTCTGAATGATCTCATGTAATTTTTCCGGTGTAATCTCACCTTCCAAGCCGCTTCCCGCCGTAAATCCATACTTAGGCAGAAATTCTTCCACCCAGTCTGCATGTTTTGCAAGAACTTCATCCTCACGGATTTCTGCGCCGTCTAAGATTGCCTGCTCTAATGCAGCCATCTCATCTTTTAATCTGGCTGGAAGCACTGCAAGTCCCATAACCTCGATCAGACCAATGTTTTCCTTTTTGATATGATGAAGTTTTGCATGTGGATGGTAAACACCCAGCGGATGCTCCTCCGTCGTGATATTATTGCGGAGTACAAGATCTAACTCATAATCATTGCCGCGTTTTCTTGCGATAGGAGTGATCGTGTTGTGTGGTTCGCCCTCTGTCTCTGCAAAAATAAATGCATCTTCATCCGTATAACCTCTCCATGCAAGTAAAATCTTATCTGCTAGTTCGATCAGGCGCTCTTTTTGTGGTGCGCTGATACGGATCACGGACATTGGCCATTTTACGATTCCGGCTTTCACATCCTCAAATCCTTTGAAGGTCAGCTCTTTTTCGACCGGTGCTTTTGCCATGGCAAACTCATAATGTCCACCCTGGAAATGATCATGGCTCAAGATAGATCCTCCAACAATCGGAAGATCCGCATTCGATCCGACAAAGTAATGTGGGAACTGCTCTACAAAATCCAACAGTTTTCCAAAGGTTGCTTTCTCGATTTTCATCGGTGTATGCTCTGCATTAAAAACGATGCAGTGCTCATTGTAGTAAACATATGGAGAATACTGGAAGAACCAGTCACTGTGATTGATCGTTACCGGAATAATCCTGTGGTTCTGTCTTGCCGGATGGTTCACACGTCCTGCATATCCCTCATTCTCTTTGCAGAGAAGGCATTTCGGATAACCGCTCTGTTTTGCAAGCTTGGCTGCCGCGATCGCCTTTGGATCTTTTTCCGGTTTGGAGAGGTTGATGGTGATATCCAATGTTCCAAACTCGGTATCTGCAGTCCATTTCTGGTCTTTTTTGATACGGTATCTACGAATGTAGTTTGTATCTCTGCTTAATTTGTAAAAATAATCGGTTGCTTCCTTTGGACTGATCTGATAGAGTGCCTGGAATTTTTTGATCACTTCGCTTGGTCTCGGCACAAGCATACTCATGATCTTTGTATCGAACAGATCCCTGTATGTGATCGTATCCTCCGGCATCAGTCCATCTTCTGCCGCATAATCGAGCATCTCATTTAAGATGCCTTCCAATGCTGCCTCTGCACTCTCCTGTGTCATCGGAGTTCTCTTTGCATAGGCTGCTGCCACTTCATCGTCCAGTTCATCCAGATGAAAAAGTTCTAACAGGCGGTTAATGGTAAATCTCCTGTCTTCCGGCTCCACCAGTCCGGTCACAAGACCATATTCTGTCAATTCTAAAATTCTTTCCTGAATCATTGTGTTATCCTCTTTATTTAAGAATTATTTAGATAATTGCGAAACTCTGATTTAGGTTGTAACAATTGTGAAGAATTAACAAAATTTTCGAAGACACGCTTCCGCTACGTGTCGCTCGCAACGGTACTAAGAACTCATCTCCTGTATTTCAATTCTGATAAATCAGAATGAAATACAGAATCTGACTTCTAAGAACCGGCGGCTCCCCAGTGTCTTCTCAAGCTTTTGTCAATTTTTCACAATTTAAATCTACTTATTTATGAGTTTCGCAATTATCTATAAGAATTATTAATCCAATTTTACTGGACCGTCACCGATCTCAACTACATAGAAATCAGCAGCGTAACCGATTTTATCTTTGTAAGCAGCACCTACTTTTTCAATAAAGGAATCCACTGCCTCATCCTTTACGATGCTGACGGTACATCCACCGAATCCTGCACCTGTCATGCGGGAACCGATCACTCCGTCTACTTTCCATGCCTCTTCCACCAATGTGTCAAGCTCGATACCGGTTACTTCGTAATCATCACGAAGGGAAACATGGGAGGCGTTCATTAACTCACCAAACAGAGCAACATCGTTATTCTTTAATGCTTCCACTGCCTTGATGGTTCTTTGATTCTCATAAACCGCATGTTTTGCACGTTTTACCCTGACAGGATCTTTGATCGCATCTTTGTACTGTTCAAACTGTTCCTCCGTGAGTTCACCAAGGGAATCAATTTTAACAACTTTCTGGAGTTCTGCCAGTGCAGTCTCGCACTCACTTCTTCTCTCATTGTATTTGGAATCTCCAAGTCCACGTTTTTTGTTGCTGCAGGAGATCACGATCTTTGCATTTTCCAGCTTGATCGGTGCATACTCATATTTTAAAGTTGCTGTATCAAGGAAAATCGCATGACCAGCTTTTCCCATTGCGATCGCAAACTGATCCATGATACCACAGTTTACGCCGTTGAATTTATTTTCAGAGAACTGTCCGATCAGTGCAAGATCCTGATTTGTCACGTCGAATCCAAACATATCTTTTAAAATATATCCGGTCAGAACTTCAACGGATGCAGAAGAAGAAAGTCCGGAGCCGTTTGGAATATTGCCAAATAAAACAAGATCCATACCCTGCTCTACTTTCATTCCCTTCTCGCCAAATGCCCACATAACTCCCTTTGGATAGTTCGTCCAGTCAGCTTCTTTTTCCGGCTTTAATCCTTCTACTGAGGACTCAATCACACCGAGCTGCTCAAAATTCATGGAATAGAAACGAAGTTTCTTATCATCTCTTTTTCTTGCCACACCATATGTACCAATAGTGAGTGCACAAGGGAAAACGTGTCCTCCGTTGTAATCGGTATGCTCACCGATCATGTTCACACGTCCCGGTGCAAAATAAACACCGATTTCACCCTCATCCCCGAATAACTCTTTAAATTTTGCTAATACATCTTCCCAGATCATAAAATCCTCCTTGTTTTGCGCATCTTCCGTTTCCTGTTACTATCACATTATCATGTTCGTTTTTACATTGCAACCAATTGACCGCAGACTGCAACAATAAAAAAGAAAGATGCAACATTTTTACATGTCACATCTTTCTTGAAATTAGTTTTCTTCTAACATAACCTTACATTAAGTATCACGGACGCTGTCCGTCTTTTTCCACATTCTGCTTAAACAAAGCCAGAACCTGCTCTGTGATAATGTTCCGGATTTCTCTGTTTGGCACTGCAAGTCTGAATCTTTTTGTATCAACTCTGCCTTTATGCGTAAGATATCCCGCCATGAAAAGTGTACTCCAAAGGTTATCCATGGATGCATACAGTTCATTATAAGTCAGATCCTCACGTATATCTTTTTCTACGATTTCACCATTTACAAGTCTCTCTAAGTCTGTTTTTGCCAGCCCCTTTGCTGCTCCTGCACTTTCTATAAAATGTTTCAGCACATCGTTTCCACTGGTATTAGTCCAATAATTCTCCGGTGGAAGCATCGGATTCCTTCTGTGCGCATCGCAATAATTAATGACATCCCACGGGCAATAAACATCTGCATTTCCAAAGCGGTATCCGTCATACCACTCTTTTACCGTTTCATAGTGTGTATCCTGACCGTAATAATGAAGCATTTCTTTCACTTCATCATCGACAAATCCAAACGTCTCATCATACTCTTCATCAAGGATTGAATTTGTCTTAAAATTGTTCAGTCCTGTAAAAATGCTCTCCTTTGCCACACGCAGACAGCCTGTTAAAACTGCAAATTTCAAACTACTGTTTGTCTTTAACACGTTTTCAAATAAATTTCTGACAAGTAAAACCATCTGGTCATAGTAACCATTCTCGTTTGCCTTGGCAAGAGGTACATCATACGCATCAATGAGTACAATCACTTTTTTCTCATAATACTTTTCCAGTAATGCAGTCAGCGTTTTCATACTGTATACAAGTGTGTCCTCGCCCATATCTCCTGTAACAAGCGACATATATTCTGCCTTGTCTATGTCATCTAACCTATTTCCACTCATGATAATCCGGTGCATTTTCGCTTCTTCCATCACAATCCGTTTCAACAGGCTGCGTGCATTTTCGTAACTGTCTGCATTTACCCCTTTTAAACTGATTGATATGACCGGATACTTTCCCATATATGCATCACATAAAGCCTTATTCTTAGAAATATATAATCCTTCAAACAGCGACTGATCTGTACCGATTTCAAAGAAACATTTGAGCATACTCATATTCAATGTCTTACCAAACCGACGTGGACGCGTGAACAGATTGACCTCTCCCCAGTTATTTAAAAGCTGCTCGATCAGACTGGTTTTATCAACATAATAAAAACCATCTCTGCGGATTTTTTCAAAATTGTCAATTCCAACAGGTAATTTTATAAATTCTGCCATAGCCGCCTCTCCAAACTATTTTTTTTGCAATTTCTACTTAAGTATAACAAATCTATCTCATAAATGGTAACGTTAAATGTAACTGTATTATAGGCGATGAACTGCTCTTTATTTGGAATATAAGAAACATAGCGCGAAGCAAAGATATTGTTAGGCAAACCGCCGAGAGCATATCTTATGCGTTCTGTTTTCTATATGCGTAAAGATATTCCTGTGCTTTTTGCAGTGAAACATTCAACTTTTTTTGAAGTCTTGCTAAAATATCCTCCTCGGAAAGTCCAAAGTCATTCCCCATTTCAATAATACCTTTTGCCTCTCCTTCATTCCATGTTTCCTGAAATACACTGACCATACCTTTCTCTCCTTCCCCAATCAATTCATTATAATCAATTTTTCCATTCATAGTGCCTGCTACTGTCATAATAACAGCTTTGTCTACCTTATGTTTTCTTGTATAATCTATTGCTTTTTCTTTTTTTCCATCTGTTCTTCCACTTCTGCTTAAAAGAATTTCAAGCAGATTAAATAAATCCTGATTATTTACATTATGCAATACCAGATTATTTTTTCCAGCTTCCACCAGATGTATTTTATAATCATTCACAAATGTTTCCATTGCTTTTGGAATATTTAGCATCCCATGCAAAGATACTGCTCCATCCCACGGCTTCTCACCATAATAGATAACGATTGTAATAACAGGAATAAATTTATCTGTTTTCTTCATTCCCGACAGATATTCATCTTCTGTTAATCCTTTTTCTTTTTTACGCTTTGCCGCATTGTCATCATACTGCTTTTTGTATGTACTATAATCATATCCCATCACTCTTAACGGCATTGCATAATGGATACATTCCTGTCCCTCCAATCCAAGTATAACAAATTCAGCATCATAAGTGGTAGATTTTTTTCTGATTTTAACGTTATCTCTTGCTGCCACAATACTCTGTATATACTCCTTGTGTTCTAATACCAAAGATTCCTCTGTATCCATATCTTCTAATTCTTCCGGTTTTATAACCTTATTTCCATTAAATAAAACTGCATTAAAAATATCTGCAAACTGTTCGTTATTCCGCCAGTAATTCTTTACTACAGTATCTGCTTTCAATACTTTTTTTCCCATATATAATTGCTCCTTCCTATATACCTGATATTTCAGGAAAATAGTTTCGTCGCTTTTTGCACTTGCAGTTTTAACTGGATTTTTATGCAGACCTTGCACCCTCAATTTGATAAAAAAGATTTCCTTATTACCATAACTTGTATCGAAAAAATTGTCAATTTGTTTTTGACATAACATAAATATAGAAAAACAGCCCCTTTTTCACAGGGACTGTCCTTCTTGTAATTTTATTTTCTTATCACTTTATTCCACATCAACCTTCACCTTCGGTAAATGCCAGATATCATCCACATATTCCTGAATCGTTCTGTCGGATGAGAACTTGCCGGAATGTGCAATGTTTAAGATAGCGCTCTTTGCCCAGGCGCTCTTGTTCTTGTAATACTCCATGATCTTCTTCTGCGCTTCTGCATAAGAACGGAAGTCTGCAAGAATGAAGTAAGTATCCGCGTACTGTGTGCTGTGTGTATTCAGCAGTGAATTGTACAGGTCACGGAAAAGTTCGGAGTCGTTCGGTGAGTAGAATCCGTTCACTAACTGTGTCAGAACTTTGCGGATATCCTGATCCGTGTTGAAAATCTGCATCGGATCATAATCACGGTTATGCTCATGTGCGATCACTTCGTCCGAGCTCATACCGAAAATAAACATATTATCCGGTCCGACTTCCTCGTACATCTCAACATTCGCACCGTCCATCGTTCCAAGTGTCAGGGCACCGTTTAACATGAACTTCATATTACCGGTACCGGATGCCTCTTTACTTGCAGTTGAGATCTGCTCGCTGACATCTGCTGCTGCAAAGATCCACTCTGCATTGGAAACTTTGTAGTCCTCGATAAATACCACTTTGATCTTATTATTGATACTCTTATCATTGTTGATCACTTCTGCAACGCTGTTGATCAGTTTAATGGTAAGTTTTGCATTTTTATAACCGGCTGCTGCCTTTGCACCAAAAATGAATGTTCTTGGAACAAATTCCATATCCGGATGCTCTTTGATCTCGTTATAGAGATACATAACATGAAGGATATTCAACAGCTGACGTTTGTACTCATGAAGACGTTTTACCTGTACATCAAAGATGGAATCCGGATCAACATCAATTCCATTGTGCTCTTTGATATATTTTGCAAGACGTACTTTATTCTGGTGTTTGATCTCAAGAAACTCCTGCTGTGCTTTTTTATCATCTGCATAAGGCGCAAGTTTCCTGATCTGGGAAAGGTCTGTGATCCAGCCTTCTCCCACATGTGCTGTCACCCAGTCAGCCAGAAGCGGGTTCGCATGTGCTAAGAAACGTCTCTGTGTGATACCATTGGTTTTGTTATTGAACTTCTGCGGCATCATCTCATAGAAATCTTTTAACTGTTCTTTTTTCAAAATCTCTGTGTGCAGTCTGGCAACACCGTTGACAGAATAACCTGCAACGATTGCAAGATGCGCCATTTTTACCTGACCATCATATAAAATTGCCATTTTTGCAATTTTATCATTGTTGCCCGGATACTGCTCCTGGATCTGTAAAACAAAACGGCGGTTGATCTCTTCCACGATCTGATATACACGCGGAAGCAGTCTCTGGAAAATCTCGATCGGCCATTTTTCGAGAGCCTCAGCCATAATGGTATGGTTGGTATAAGCAACACAGTGGGTTGTGATATCCCACGCATCCTCCCAGCTTAAGCCTTCCTCATCCAGCAAAATACGCATTAACTCTGCCACTGCAACCGTCGGATGTGTATCATTCATCTGGAATACTGCTTTCTCAGGCAGCTGATGGATATCCTCATGATGCTTTTTGAATCTTGCGATCGCACGCTGTAAACTTGCAGATACGAAAAAGTACTGCTGTTTTAAACGAAGCTCTTTTCCCTGAATATGATTGTCATTCGGATAAAGGACTTCCACCAGATTACGAGCAAGGTTTTCCTGCTCTACCGCTTTGTTATAATCTCCTTTATCAAAGGAATCTAACTGGAAACCTTCCTTAGGCTCTGCATCCCAGATCATCAGCGTATTTACCATATGATTGTCATAGCCTACGATCGGCATATCGTATGGGATCGCCATAACGGACTGATAGCCTTCATGAATAAACTTCGTGTTGCCGTTTCCCATGTCTTCGGTACGGACATAGCCACCGAATTTGATCTCGTAGGAATACTCCGGTCTGCGAAGTTCGAATGGGTAGCCATTCTTTAACCAGTTATCCGGTACTTCTACCTGAAAACCATCCGAAATCTGCTGTTTGAACATACCATAACGGTAACGGATACCGCAGCCGTAAGCTGCGTATCCAAGTGTTGCCAGTGATTCCATAAAGCATGCTGCAAGACGTCCAAGACCACCGTTTCCGAGTGCCGGATCCGGCTCCTGATCTTCGATCACGTCAAGATTCAGTCCGATTTCTTCCAGAGCTTCTTTCACTTCTTTGTAAGCTTTTAAATTGATCAGGTTATTTCCAAGCGCACGGCCCATCAGAAATTCCATTGACATATAATAGACAATCTTTGGATCCTGATCGTCAAATGCCTGCTGGGTTGCCAGCCAGTCATCGATCACAACGTCTTTTACGACATAGGATACTGCCTGGAAAATCTCCTGCTGGCTTGCCTCTTTTAACTGTTTGCGGTACATATGACGGACTGTCTCTGTTACCTCATTGATAAATTTTTTCTTATTGAAGACTGCTGCTGTTTTAGACATTTCCTTATTCTCCTTTTTTTACACCTAAAAGAACGGTTTCCCCATTAATATTCCATTCTTTCTGGTATCCATCCACACTGCCAGCTACAACATCAAGTCCGAGTACATCTGCTTTGATCGCATCACCATATTTGTCAAAGATGGCAGCCACTTTGTCATCTGCCTGATAAGAGATCATGATCTTATCCATCACTTCGAATCCTGCTTCTTTTCTCATGGTCTGGATCTTGCTGATGATCTCACGCACAAATCCTTCTTCAATTAACTCCGGTGTTAAGTTGGTATCAAGGACAACGGTTACTGTATTGTCCCCCTCCGTTACATAACCTTCCATCTGTGTCATTGTAATTAACAGATCTTCCTCTGCTAATTTTACATCATCACTGACAGACTTCAAAGTGATAAATCCATTTTCCTTTAACTCTGCCATAGCAGCGTTTCCGTCAAGCTCTGCTAAAGCTTTCTGGATCTGTCCTAAATATTTTCCATATTTTGGTCCCACGGTACGTAGCTGTGGTTTGAACGTATAGCTTGTGTAGGAGCTTACGTCATCGGTAAAGGAAACTTTCTTCACATTCAGCTCATCTTCGATGATCTCTTTGAAGTACTCTGAAAGTTCAAATGGAGCTTTGACAAACATCTTTCCGATCGGCTGACGGTTTTTGATGTTTGCTACATTACGGCACGCACGACCCATAACCACGATCTTTAATACCTCATCCATATTTTTCTCTAACTCTTTGTCGATGTATGCTCCATTTACAACTGGGAAGTCACATAAATGAATACTTTCCGGCGCATTTTTATCAATGCTGCATACAAGGTTCTGATAGATTTCCTCTGTCATGAACGGGATCATTGGTGCTGCACATTTACAGATCTCTACTAACGCTGTGTAAAGTGTCATGTAGGCATTGATCTTATCCTGCTCCATTCCTTTTGCCCAGAAACGTTCACGGGAGCGTCTTACGTACCAGTTACTCATATCGTCCACAAACTCATCGAGTGCTCTTGCAGCTTCCGGGATCTTGTAACTGCCAAGGTTATCATCCACAGCGCCGATCACGGTATTTAATTTGGACAGTAACCATTTATCCATCACGGATAATTTATCATATTCCAGTTTATATTTTGTTGCGTCAAATCCGTCAATGTTTGCATACAGTACAAAGAATGCATAAGTGTTCCATAAGGTGCTTAAGAACTTACGCTGTCCCTCCTGCACTGCTTTTCCATGGAAACGGTTTGGAAGCCATGGAGCGCTGTTGATGTAGAAATACCAGCGGATCGCATCTGCTCCGTAAGTCTCTAATGCATCGAACGGATCGACTGCATTTCCTTTGGATTTGGACATTTTCTGTCCGTTCTCATCCTGTACATGTCCTAAAACGATAACGTTTTCATAAGGAGCTTTATTAAACAGTAAAGTGGACTCTGCCATCAGGGAATAGAACCATCCGCGTGTCTGGTCTACCGCCTCGGAAATGAACTGAGCCGGGAACTGCTGTTTGAACAAATCCTGATTTTCAAATGGATAATGGTGCTGTGCAAACGGCATTGCTCCTGAGTCGAACCAGCAGTCGATCACTTCCGGCACTCTGTGCATGGTCTTGCCACAGTCAGGGCATTTGAAGGTCACAGCGTCGATATACGGTCTGTGTAATTCCACTTTGGCATCATCCGGGTTTCCGCTTTTCTCTGCTAATTCAGCGCGGCTTCCGATGGACTCCTGATGTCCGCAACCTTCACATTCCCATACATTTAAAGGAGTTCCCCAGTAACGGTTACGGGAGATTCCCCAGTCCTGAATGTTCTCAAGCCAGTCACCAAAACGTCCTTTACCGATGGATTCCGGGATCCAGTTTACAGTATTATTATTACGGATCAGGTCATCTTTGACTGCTGTCATCTTGATGAACCATGACTCTCTTGCATAGTAAATAAGCGGTGTATCACATCTCCAGCAGTGTGGATATTCATGTTCGAATTTTGGTGCGTCAAATAATTTGCCCTGCGCATCCAGATCTTTTAATACTTCAGGGTCGGCTTTCTTTACAAATAATCCGGCATAAGGTGTCTCTTCTGTCATCTCACCTTTTCCGTTTACAAACTGTACAAACGGAAGATCGTACTTACGTCCAACATTCGCATCATCTTCACCGAATGCAGGAGCAATATGAACGATACCGGTACCATCAGACATCGTTACATAAGTATCACAGGTAACAAAATGTCCTTTTTTGTGCTGTTTTGCTGCCACTTCTGCTGCACATGCATATAACGGCTCATATTCTTTGTACTCTAAATCTTTTCCGGTGTAAGTCTCTAATACTTCATATGCTTTGACACCTTCCTCTTCATTTCCAAGCTTTCCTAACACTTTGTCAAGAAGCGCCTCTGCCATGTAGTAGGTGTATCCGTCTGCAGCTTTTACTTTGCAGTAAGTCTCATCCGGGTTCACACAGAGTGCAACGTTGGATGGAAGTGTCCACGGAGTTGTGGTCCATGCAAGGAAATAAGCATCCTCTCCGACAACTTTGAAACGTACCACTGCGGAACGCTCTTTCACGGTCTTGTAACCCTGTGCAACTTCCTGCGAAGAAAGTGGTGTACCACAACGAGGGCAGTAAGGAACGATCTTGAAGCCTTTGTATAACAATCCTTTGTCCCAGATCTGTTTTAATGCCCACCATTCGGACTCAATAAAGTTGTCATCATAGGTGACATATGGGTTTTCCATATCTGCCCAGAAACCAACGGTTCCTGAGAAATCTTCCCACATTCCCTTGTATTTCCATACAGATTCCTTACATTTTTTGATGAAAGGTTCCATACCATACTCTTCAATCTGCTCTTTTCCGTTTAAGCCGAGCATCTTCTCTACCTCTAACTCGACCGGGAGTCCGTGTGTATCCCATCCGGCTTTACGCGGAACATATTTTCCCTTCATAGTCTGGTATCTTGGGATCATATCTTTGATAACACGTGTTAATACGTGTCCGATATGTGGTTTTCCGTTTGCAGTCGGAGGTCCGTCATAGAATGTGTAGGTCTCTCCCTGTTTGCGCTGTTCCATTGATTTTTTGAAGATGTCATGATCTTCCCAGAACTTCTCTGTCTGCTTTTCTCTGTCAACGAAGTTCATATTTGTTTCAACTTTGTTATACATATAATCCTCCTCAATCTAAACAAGGCTCTCATCCTGTAAATAGGACGAGAGCCTTAAATGATCGTTGTACCACCTAATTACAATGTACAGATTTTATAAAAATCATATACCCGTTCCCTGTAACGTAGGAAAAACGTCAGTGCCTACTCAGTCAAAACATTTCGGACTGCGACTGGGAAGTGATGTTCATTCCTAAGATACTCGCACCGGTTCACACCAATCCCGGCTCTCTTTGCCTTTCTCTTAACAACTACTGTCTTCGTCATCGTCTTTTCTATTTGCAATGAATGGATCATTGCCTTTAACCTTCTGTGATTATACAGAGATTTCCCCGAAAAGTCAAGATTTTCCACCTATCTTAATGACTTTCGTTTCGTCCTGCTGATCACATCGATAAATCTTTCGCGGATGTTCTGGATCATCAGATCTTCCTCCCGGTCATTTCCGTCAAACGGCACAAAACCGCCTGCCATCGTAGCATGCCCGCCACCGCTTCCGATGCCTTTTAACGCCTTGCTTATAATTTTTCCGGCATCTAATGTGGGACGCTCACTCCGCACAGAAATTTTGATCCCTTCTTTTTTTCTGGAATAGACCACTGAAAAAGAGACTTCCACCAATGCAAGCATAAAATCTGACACACTGGCGATCAGAGCCTCCGGGCAATCCCTTCCGGTATCTGCAAAACTGATATTCTCAAACACCTCAATGCTTGAGATCGCCTTGGAATACGCCATCAGATCTTCAAAATAGAGTGTGCTGTTCTCTAAGAGATAAATCATATCCTGATCACACAGGTCAAACATGCGCCAGATCATTTCCATATCCATCTTGCATACGCCTCTCGACAATTTCTGTGTATCCATACGGATTCCAAATGTCAGCGCTGTTGCAATTCTTTGATCCATCGGTATTTCATTTTCAAAAAAATATTGTGCTATGATCGATGCGCAAGCCCCGACACCCGGCCGGATATCCGTAAACCGGTACTCCGTTTTCTCATAAACCGGATGATGGTCGATGCAGATGATCTCATCCCCGGTCATATCGATAATGTTGGAATTGCCCTTCTGCGCATCTACCAGGATAACCTCGTCGTCCTCCGTGAGTTCACTGTCAATATTCTCAATATTTACCAGTCTGATGTCCAAAATCTCTCTCAGCTTGTCAGTACTGTAACGGTCGATTTTCCCCTTATAGCAGATCGTCGCATGAATCCCGCGAAGCTTTAACAGTTCCTGCAGGCCGAACGCACTTGCGATGGCATCCGGATCCGGAAAATTATGTGTCTGGATATAAACGTGTTCTCTGTTGATCTGTGTTACTAACTCATCTAATTTTGTCATATGATAAACCCTTATAATTTCTTACCGCAGAGCAAAATATTGGTCTGCTGTCTCTGTAAGTTCCTCAAATGTATGGATTTCCGGCACGTCCGCTGCAATTGTTCCAAACCCATATGCTGCGTGGATGAACCCGACACCTGCGTGGCAGCTGGCATCATAATCCCCCTGGATATCGCCGACATACACTGCCTCTGTCAACCCGTTCCGGTCTGCTAATAATCTGATATTATCGCCCTTCTGTCTCAGATTATTTCCATAACACTCTATATCTTCAAAGTATTTTCCAAATCCGTAATGATCTAAAAATGCCTCTATATAACCACTCTGGCAGTTGCTCACGATGTAGAGCGGATACTTTTCTTTCAGTGCAGAAAGTGTCTCCTCCAATTTTGGATACAAAACTCCACCATGCTCTCTCAGGTAGTCATTTTCCATGGAACAGCACTGATCTAACAATTTCATGCGCGCCTCTTTTTCCAGTTCCGGGAAAAGAATGTCTGCGATCACATCCATGGTCTTTCCCATAACCCCCTGAATATCCTGCTCCGTCAGTTTTTTATCAACAGAGCCATCCTGTTTTATGGCAAGATTCCATGATTCTGCAACGTTCGCTGCCGAGTCCCACAGCGTTCCGTCCATGTCAAAAATAATTCCTTTTTTCATACTTCTCCTTTTCTATCCATTATCCACAAAAATTTCTTTTTTAACCAAGATTATAAACTTTTGTATATTTTTCTTTGAAATAACGAATCAGCGGTTCTGCTGAAACTTCTTTGCCGCAGACGTATCTGATCACTTCTTTCGGGCTTCTGGTAGAACCATACTGATGAATCTTCTCATTCAGCCATTTTGTAATCTCACTGATTCTTCCCTCCGCGAGCAGCGCATCCACAGAGCCAAGTTCTTCCTCCAGACGATCTAAATACATGCCGTCATAAATACTGCCAAGCAGATAGGATGGAAAGTAACCAAAAGAACCGTCAGACCAGTGCATATCCTGCAAAATTCCTTCCGCATCATCTGCCGGAGTAATCTGTAAATATTCCTGCATTTTCTGATTCCAGAGTGCCGGAAGTTCCTCCACTTTCACATGGTCGCGGAAAATTGCCTTCTCGATCTCATATCTTAAAATAATATGGAAACAGTAAGTCAGTTCATCTGCCTCTGTGCGGATAAAACTGTTTCTCACATGATTGACTTCCTTATAAAATTCATCCAACGAAACGTCCTGAAGCTGTGGCATTTTTTCCTGCACTTTTGCATAAACCGGAATCCAGAAATTCTTATTTCTTCCAAGAATGTTCTCATAAAAACGGGACTGGCTCTCATGGATTCCCATATAACTGCAGCTTCCCGCTACCGTTCCGTCATAATCCGGATTCACATTCTGCTCAAAAATCGCATGACCACCCTCATGGATTGCCGAATACATCGCACTGAGCGGATCATGTTCATAAAAATGATTGGTCACACGCACATCCTTTGACGAAAAATTCAGTGTAAACGGATGTGTAGATTCCCCGGTTGTTCCTCTGTTCCAGTCAAATCCGATATAACTCAGCAAAAGCTTCTCCACTTCCTTCTGCGCATTCTTGTCAAATGAAACATGAAACTTGCTGTCATCCGGCTGTTTCGCTGCAAGCACTTTCTGCACCAGAGGAATCAGCTCTGCTTTTAAATCTTCAAACAGGCTGTCCATCGTAGCGGAATCCATTCCTTTTTCATACTGGTCTAACAGTGCGTCGTAAACTTCTTTTTTCGGATCTGTGTAACCGGTCATCTCCGCTGTCATATCGATCATTTTCTGCAAATGTGGGGCAAAAACAGAAAAGTCTGCTTTTTCCTTCGCTTCCTCCCACGCATTCTCCGATTCCGACTGTGCTTTCACGAAGCTTTCATAAAATTCTTTTGGAATTCTGCGATTTCTGTCCATATCTGTTTTCATTTTATTTACAACAAACTTCCACTTATCGTCAAGCTTTTCAAACTCTTCCGGCTCTGCCAGTGTATCCAATAACGTTTTCAGTTCATCCGAGGTCGACATGGAAAACTGCTCCGTTGAAAAATAAGTGAGTGCATCGCTGTGTCCTGCAAATCCTTCCTTTGGAGTGTTGGTTCTCATATCCCAATACAATAATGTGTTCACATGGTTGAACTGTTCCATTTTCTCTAAATATTTCTGTAACTGTTCTAACTTATCGTTCATCATAATCCCCTTATATTTTTCCGTAATCCTGTTATCTGATTAGTGGTCGTCATAACAAAAACCATGCAGGTATTTTTCACCCACATGGTTTTATCTTATCACATAATATTTATGCTGTCACTCGCTGTTTCCGAAGAATGTTCCATGTGATCGCAGCTACAACAATTGTTAAGGCAATCACCAGAGCCACAATTCCCTGTGGCGTGAATTTTCCACCCAGAAACAGCCCTAATTTCGCAAGTTCACCGGAAAGCTTTTCATTCTTTGCAATATTCATGGGAACCAGACAGATTATCATCCAGACCGCCCATAAAATCCATAACACTTTCATGCCATATCTTAAAATAACTGCGCCGAAAAACATTTCCACTGCTGTAAATACGACCAGGACACCTGACAGATAGTTCCATGTAAAAAAGTTTGTCAGGTCAATTTCCATAACCGCCTGTGGAAATGCATTTTCCAGCAAAAACTTCTCAACTACACCAAACACAACGATCTCAAGTTCCAGCACTGCGATCTCCAGCAGATTAAAAAGTACATAGCCTGAGACAAAGCTTTTTCTGGTCGCACCCAGGGAAATTGCCATGTTAAAATCCCCCATAAAAGAAAGAGTTTTCCCAAATAAATGTATAAAAGCAAAGGCGATGACCGCCAGCATGGTTCCGGCTGTTGCACAGGTATTCTCTTTTGCCACGTTCATCACAATAAATACAACGATCAGACCAATTAAGTATCCCACAGCAGTAATTCCAAGAAATTGCAAAAGCTCTGCTTTCCGCACCTTACACTGAATCAAAAAACTGTTCATTCTTTCCGCCTCCCAACTTATGCTTTCACTTCGTAATGTCTCATTTCACGGAAAAGTGCCATGACACTGACTGCATACAACGCAATGCTGACAATCGCTGCTATCGCAAGCAATGTCCATACTACATTCGTCTGTATTCTGTTGATCCACGCCATGATCTGGTCAATAAATCCAATTCCTGCCACAATACCGATGACTATACCTAATACCACCATGACGATTCCTATAATCATTCCTTTCATTCCGAAATGCATCTGTGCAACCGAGACAAGCTGCCCGATCGCTGTCATGAATATAAACAGAACTGCGATCAAAGCATTCAGCTTTCCATTGAACTTTCCACTGCTCATAATCCCTGCAAATACCAGAATGATATAGGCGCTTACTACATAGACCACACAGAAAATCTGTGCGCCAAAGACTGCCTCCCTTCTTCCGGAGCCAAAAGACAATGTCAGCGGAAGATAAGATCCCACATAAGAAACCGGTCCGATCATGGCAAATAAAACGCTTATGATCCCGCCATAAAAATAGGCTGTTTTCCAGAAATCCCCAAATACCCTGCTGCTTCCCATATTAAACAGGAATCCATATACAACCATAAAAATCAACATCATGCCGGTCAGCTGCAATCCTGATTTTCCCCAGAATCGAACATTTCTCTTAATAATCCTGCTCTCTGCCATGTCTACTCCTCCATTCCGCAAAGGGATACAAACAATTTTTCCAGATTGAGTGCCTGTATGGTCACATCATAGCCTTCCGGCAGCTTCTGTCCTTCCTCCAAAAGGATCGTCACACTCTTGCTTCTTCCCATCTTCTCTTCATGATGTCTCTCATAGCCTTCCGTTGCCTGATCCACAACTTCTGCAAGACCACTTACATGGTAGCTTCTCTCCAGAAGTTCCTGCGTATTTTCTTTCAGCAGCACCTCGCCATTTTTGATCATGACCACTTCTTCCATCAGGTCTGTTGCTTCCTCGATAATATGTGTGGAAATAACGAAGGTACGTCCGGTCTCTGTATATTCCTCCATCAGTTTATGGTAAAAATAATCACGCATTACAACATCAAGGCCTGCCACCGGTTCATCCATAAACGTAAAATCGGCTTTGCTTGCAAGTGCTACGATAATCGTCACCATGGACAGCATACCTTTGGACATTTTATTGATACGTTGCTTTGTATTCAGTTCAAATTTTTTGATCAGTTCCTCCGCAAGTGCCTGATCCCAGTCTGGATAGTAATAGGAAGCAGTTTTCAGATAATCTTTTACTTTCATGCCGCTCACGCCGCTTCCATAGAGATTGATGGACAACTCTCTGGAAAAGCAAATGTGATCTAACGCCTTGCGGTTCTCCCATACATTTTCACCATTCCATGTCACAGTTCCTTCGGATGCCGGATTCTGTGCCGACATAATGGATAACAATGTCGTCTTTCCGGCACCGTTTCTTCCGATCAGTCCATAAATCTTTCCTTTCTCCAATGTGAGATTGATATTCTTTAACACCTGTTTTTTTCCATAAATTTTACCAATACCATTACATACGATTGATTCCATGAATCATCTTCCTGCCTTTCTTTTCACAACTTTAAAATACAATTTCCTGTATCATTCCTCTTATCTGCATGATTCCATGCTTCCGGTATCACTGTTTTCCATCCGGACAGCTCCTTACGCTTCATTGCCGGATTGTATCAACTGAATGACTTCTTCTTTTCCAAGTCCGATGCTCGCTGCTTCCTCTAACAGTTTTTTTACATAGTTATCATAAAATTCATTCTTTCTCCGGCTTAAGATTGCCTCTTTCGCACCTGCTGACACAAACATTCCAATCCCTCTTTTCTTATACAGAACACCTTCATCCACCAAAATATTCACTCCTTTGGCTGCTGTCGCCGGATTAATGGCATATAGCTTCGCCAGTTCATTCGTGCTCGGCACGCGTTCCTCTTCCAGAAGAATATCCCTTAAAATATCTGTCTCGATCATCTCTGCGATCTGCAGATATATGGATTTCTCCTGCGTCAAAATCTCATTCATGCATGATGTACTCCTTTCTTTCCAGAAATTATTCTGTTGCTGACAGCTTTTCAAATGCGCTTATCTGTCCTCTTGTTTTTTGTTTGTTATGTTGTTCATTACTTATGTAATTAACCATAGCACTATGGCACTTTGTTGTCAATACATTTTTTCAAGATTGGGATTTTACCGGAGTTTGACTTAGGAACTGCCACCTGTAGGTGGTGTTACGGATTTTCGCAGGTTATGTTGTATTGCATGCCTATAAAGTGTATAGAAATATAAAAAATAGAACTGATTTGTTTTCAGGAGCGCTTCCGCTTGTTGTCGCTGGCAACGGTACTAAGAAAGCATCCATCGTGATTTCAAAATCCAATTACATTGGCTTTTGAAATCGCAATGTCTGCTTTCTAAGGACCGGCCGCTCCCAAAATCCTGAAAACAAATCAGTTCTATTTTTTATTGATCCAAGGCTGTGCAGCATGCAATATCCCAGTTGTAAAAATCCGTCAATCCATGTTACAAGCGGCAGAACCCGAAGATAACCGTGAATTCCATAACGCAAATTGCAGATTCTGTGGTGCTTTCTTAGGGTGTAAAGGGCAGATATAAGCGCCCTCTCACAAGTCATTATTATATATGTTGATTTAAAAAAATCGTACAGACAAATATTATGTTTCTGTTCGCTCGGCATTCCGATAAGCCTCTAAAGAGTCTTATCTCCATAGCTCACAAAGAAAATAATATTTGTCTGTACGATTTTTCTTTTCATTTACACTGTGAATGACTTGTGAAATGCCGCTTATACATGCCCTGCCAACACTATGAATTACATCACAAAATCTGCAATTTACGTTATGAAACTCTTATTTTATAATAAACTTCTACAAACTAAAAATAGACAAGTTCCTTATAGCTTCACATTTTCAAACCGTCATATCAATTTTTCCTGTTCGATTTAATCATAATAAATGCTATGCCGGCAACTATTATGTATCCTATTAACGAAATAACAGACGATTCAATTCCAAACTCACCACCTGTAATTGCAAAAACTTTTGAATCAAGAACATATGTCATTACAGAATATGGATCCATTTTTTCCCCAATGGCTAATCCGCCACCAATGATCACAATGTTCCAGATAGCATGCACTATTCCACTATTCCAAACCGAACCACTCTCTATTGCAATCATTGAAAACATAACGCCTACCATAGTTCCAGCGATAATGACTAATAAACAACTGCCTATCGAAAAATCCTGTCCCAGAACATGTACAATACCAAATAACATTGATGGAACAATTACAGCCACCTTCATATTCCATCTTTTCTTCAATGCATTGAGTATAACTCCTCTAAACACCATTTCTTCAACAAATCCAGCCGCTATCCCGGTGAACGCAACCCCTGCACTTAAAGTATTGAATATCTCATTTCCATTCATATTTGAGGAGACATACTCACCATTGAATATTAAAACATAAATTCCTTTTATAATGCATGGCAATAATATAGCTATTAAAATCCATCTTATTTTAATTTCAAATTTAGGCATTCCGAAATCCGAAACAGGTAACTTAACAATCTTGCTAATAAACATTTTCAAAATAAGATATGTTAAGCCAACATATATAATTCCAGCGATAATATTACAAATTCCATATGGAATCTTTATAATAACAAACACACTTGCAATGACTTGTGCAATAATCTGCGCAATTATTAAAATAAATATGGCAACAAAAGATATGCCAATTGCTTTTTTTGTACTCATTTTATTTCTCCTGCTATTATTTAAAAATTAACACCTTTCGAATTACCCTATTGATCAATACCATGATTTTTACCATAGCCGGGAGTTCCATAACGCAACTTGCAGATTTTGTGGTGTGCTTCGTAGCATTGATTGGGCATGTATAAGCGTCCTCTCACAAGTCATCCATAACGTAACTGAAAGAAAAACGGTGCAGACAAATATGATTTCCTTTGTGAGCCATGGAGCTGGGATTCTAACAATCATGGAAGCTTCAGCTGAACATGATTGTTGTTCAGAAGCCCAGCGGAATGCCCGGCGAACAGGAACATCATATTTCGTCTGTACCGTTTTTCTTTTCATAAACCTATAAAATCAAGACTTGTGAGAGGACGCTTATATCTGCCCCTTCACCCCCTGAGAAAGCACCACAAAATCTGCGACACTACGGTAAGTCAAACTCCGGTTATCCATCTTAGCGTTTATCCGGTTTATGCTTCATATCCTTGATCGGGATATTTGCAAATAATGCTGGAACCATACCATTATTGGAGTCAGATTCTGTCTCTGTGATCTTCACATCCAACGCATCTGCATCAATGTCCATGTACTTGGAAATTACCTGAATAATATCCCGTTTGATCATTTCCATCATCTCAGGAGAGCAGTTGGCACGGTCAGATACAAGTAAAAGTTTCAAACGATCCTTTGCAACGTCACCAGAACTTTTCTTTTTGAACAAATCCATTAAACCCATGTGGCTTCTCCCCCCCCTTAGTTTTTCTTAAATAAATCCATTAATTTTCCAAATACACCCTGTTTTACTTCCAAGTCTAAAAATGGAACCTCTTCTCCTATAATACGTCTGCTGATATTGGCATATGCTTTTCCTGCAAGACAGTCAGAACCAACCAATGGTTCACCCTGGTTTGTAGAAACAACGATATGTTCATCATCCGGCACTGCACCGATCAGATTGACTGCAAGGATATCCGTAACATCTTCTACCTTCATCATATCTCCACGTTTTACCATATCCATTCTCAGACGGTTTACGATAAGGTCGATACGTTTCATCTCATTTGCTTCCAGCAAGCCAACAATTCTGTCTGCATCACGGATTGCAGACACCTCAGGTGTTGTGACAACCAATGCTCTGTCCGCGCCTGCAATGGCATTCTTAAATCCCTGCTCGATTCCAGCCGGGCAGTCAAGTAAAATATAATCAAATTCTTTTCTCAGTTCATCGATCAGCTCTACCATCTGCTCCGGTGTCACGGCATCCTTATCTCTTGTCTGCGCGGATGGTAACAGACATAATTCAGGATACTTTTTATCCTTGATGAGTGCCTGTTTCAAACGACATTTGCCCTCGATAACATCAACCAGATTGTATACAATACGGTTCTCTAATCCCATAACAACGTCTAAGTTACGAAGACCGATATCAGTATCGATCATTACTACCTTTTTATTTAACTGTGCAAGACCTGTTCCTACATTTGCTGTTGTAGTTGTCTTACCTACTCCACCCTTTCCGGATGTGATTACAATAACTTCGCTCATGATTTCCTCCTGTGCATTTCGCATTTTACATTCTGTTTAAAATATCTTTTGTGACCGGCTCAATATAAATATTGCCATCCCTCGCCACTGCGATCTGGGACTCTGCGGTCTGAACTTTTTCACGTCTCAACAGATGTTTTCTCGTTTTTTCTTTATCCGGGCTCTTGGCGATCAGATCACCGATCTGAATCTGGATTGGGTTCATATCAAGCGCAAAAATAAAACAATTGCGATCGCCAGCGCTGCCCGCATGTGCATTTCCTTTCAACGCTCCAAGAATGACGATATTCCCCTGCGAGATAATCTTCGCACCGGGATTCACATCCCCGATAATGGTTACGCTGGATTCACTTTCGATAACCTGTCCGGAACGCAAAGTTCCTCTGTAAAAATCTCCGGAACCGGTGTTTGCATTCATGAACTGCTGTTGTACTGCCTGATAGTACTCAATCTGCTGTTTCATGACTGCTTCCTGTTCACTGCCATTTTGTACGATGCATAAAATCTGAATCGTCGTATTCTCTGTGATTGCCTCGATAATACGGTTTTCTTCCTCTTCCGAAAGCTTCCTTCCCTCAAAAGAAATGGCTAATTCAGCATTTTTAAAGAATTTTTCTGATGCCTTGAACTTCTCAATAACATCCTTTAACAATTCCACAAACGGTATATTCGGATCCAGCACCAGATTAATACCATATTTGTTGCTTTTAATCATTACAGATTGTGACATGTAATTCTCCCTGCTTTTTGGAAAAACTGTTTCCGGAATTATTTTTCCAGTCCGTTTTTCCTGAAATTCATTCCAAAGCTGGAATGTACCAACTGTAATTATACCCGATTGGGGCAAATATGCAATGTTTTTTCGCAATTATTCCTCGTCTTTCTTTTCTGAATCTAATAGAATTCAGACTTCGCGGAATTTCCATTACTATAAGAAAAAAAAACGCTCAGACCTTTTCCACCGTTTTCGGATCATAAGAACTCTATCTGGCTTTCCGAAAACCGATGCATCCGGTCTGAACGATTTTAAATTCAAAAATTTTTACGCTTCGTCGATTGCTTTTCCGATGTCATGACGCATGTATTTGTTGGCGAAATTTACCCACTCGGTTGCCTCGTAGGCTTTCTTTCTTGCCTCTTTTAAATTGGCTCCTGTCGCTGTGATTCCAAGAACACGTCCGCCGTTGGTCACAATTTTTCCTGCCTCATTGAATTTTGTTCCGGCATGGAAACAGAAGTAATCCTCTTTTCCCTCAAACTTCTCAAGTCCGGTGATCTCAAATCCTTTTTCATAAGCCACCGGATAACCGTCAGATGCAAGCACAACGCAGACTGCCGCATTATCTTCAAACTGAAGATCGATCGTATCTAATTTGCCATCTACACAGGCTTCCATCACATCAATGATGTCATTTTTCATTCTTGGAAGAACAACCTGTGCTTCCGGATCGCCAAATCTGGCATTATACTCTAACACTCTCGGTCCGTCTGCCGTCAGCATCAGACCAAAGAAAATAACACCAGTAAATGGTCTTCCTTCTGCCGCCATCGCATCGACTGTTGCCTGATAAATGTATTTTTTACAGAACTCATCCACTTCTTTTGTATAGAATGGGCTTGGAGAAAAGTTTCCCATTCCTCCGGTATTTAAGCCCTGATCGCCGTCTTTTGCACGTTTGTGATCCTGTGCGGAGGACATGATCTTAATGGTCTTTCCATCCACAAAAGATAAAACGGACACTTCACGGCCGGTCATAAACTCTTCGATGACCATGGTATTTCCGGCTGTTCCGAACTTCTTATCCTCCATGATCTCTTTGACACCGGCTTTTGCTTCCTCTAATGTATTGCAAATTAAAACGCCTTTTCCGAGCGCCAGTCCGTCCGCTTTTAAAACGATTGGCATTTTTGCTGTCTCAAGATAAGCAAGTGCCGCCTGCGGATCGGTAAAATTTTCGTATGCTGCAGTCGGAATGTTGTATTTTTTCATGAGGTCTTTGGAAAATGCCTTGGAGCCCTCTAAGATTGCCGCATTTTTTCTTGGACCGAATACTTTAAGTCCCTCTGCCTCAAATACGTCCACAATTCCGCCAACTAACGGATCATCCATTCCTACAATTGTAAAATCAATTTTATTTTCTTTTGCAAAAGCAACTAATTTATCAAATTCCATCGCACCGATCGGCACACACTCTGCAAGTGCTGCGATTCCGGCATTGCCAGGTGCACAGTAGATTTTGTCTACACGCGGACTTTTTGCAACACTGGTGCAGATTGCATGTTCACGGCCGCCACTTCCTACTACTAATACTTTCATGCGGATTCTCCTTCTCTATGAAATATTGGCGAAACTCTTCTTTCGTTTTCGCTATTACTTATTCTCGTCAATTCGGACTCTGCCATCTACGACAGAGACTTTTCCGTTTGCGATCAGGTCGATCGCCTTCGGCATGATGATCCACTCTGCCTTCTCCATGACACGTCTCTGCAGGATTTCCGGTGTGTCATCCTGCTCTACTTCCACTGCCTTCTGTAAAATGATAGGACCTGTGTCTGTTCCCTCATCCACAAAATGTACCGTTGCTCCGGTCACTTTTACACCGCGGGATAGCACACCCTCATGGACTTTCAGTCCGTAATAACCGGTTCCACAGAAAGATGGAATCAGGGATGGATGGATATTGATGATACGGTTTCTGTATTTTTCGATCATCTGCTTCGGGATCACAACCAAAAATCCCGCAAGAACTATTAAATCCGGTTGGCAGTCATCTAATTTTTCCAGAAATGCTTTGTTGAACGCATCTCTTGTCCCGTAGTCCTTCGGAGAAATGCAAAGAGCCTCGATCCCATGATTTTTCGCACGTTCTAAAGCGTATGCATTTTTGTTGTTGCTGATCACAACTTCCACTTTTGCATTGGTGATCGTTCCATTGTCTATTGCATCTAAAATCGCCTGAAGGTTCGTACCACCGCCGGATACTAAAACTGCAACTTTTAGCATAAAGTTACTCCTTTTTCGCCGTCTTTGATCTCACCAATCACATATGGGGTGTCTCCGGCTGCACGCATTGCTTCCATAGTTTTCTCCACATCCGCAGGATCAACCGCAACGATCATTCCAATACCCATGTTGTAAGTATTGTACATCATGTGCTCCTCAACATTTCCCTCTCTCTCCATCATTTTAAAGATAGCCGGTACTTCATAGCTGTCTTTTTTGATGACTGCATGTTTGCCTTCCGGTAACATTCTAGGAACGTTCTCATAGAAACCGCCACCTGTGATATGGCTGCACGCCTTGACCCGAACACCTGCTTCTTTCACGTTTTTCAAAGCCTTGACATAAATTCTTGTCGGTGCAAGCAATGCTTCGCCCAATGTCTTACCGAGTTCCTCGTGATATGTATTTAATGTTTCTTTATCCATTTTAAAGATTTTTCTGACAAGGGAAAAGCCGTTGGAATGTACGCCTGTGGAAGCCATACCGATCAGCACGTCACCAGCCTTTAAGTTCTCTCCTGTAATGATGTCTTTTTTATCTACCACACCTACAGTAAATCCAGCAAGATCGTATTCATCTTCCGGCATCAGTCCCGGATGTTCTGCTGTCTCGCCACCGATCAGAGCACAGCCGGACTGCTTACAGCCCTCTGCCACACCGCTTACGATCGTTGCGATTTTTTCCGGGTAGTTTTTGCCACATGCAATATAATCTAAGAAAAATAATGGTTCACCACCTGCGCAGGCAACATCATTGACACACATTGCAACACAGTCAATACCAATCGTATCATGCTTGTCCAAAAGAAATGCCAATTTTACTTTTGTTCCACATCCGTCTGTACCAGATAAAAGTACCGGCTCCTCCATTCCCTTGATTGCTTCCATGGAAAAAGCACCGGAAAATCCACCAAGTCCGCCTAACACTTCCGGACGCATGGTTCCCTTTACATATTTTTTCATTAATTCCACTGATTCATATCCAGCTTCAATATCTACACCTGCGTTCTTATAATCCATTTTTCTCTCCTTTTTAGTAGTTCTTATTTAAATAATTGCGAAACTCATGAAAACCTAAATTGAATTGTGAAAAATTAACAAAAGCTTGAGAAAACACTGGGGAGCGGTCGGTTCTTAGAAGGCAGGTGCAACGCAAGTCGCAACTGGCTTCTTAGTACCGTTACCAGCGACACGTAGCGGGAGCGTGTTTTCGAGAATTTTGTTAATTTTGAACAATTTAAGGATGACTAGCAGGAGTTTCGTAAACATTTAATAGTTCTTGTATCCAACTTCCTGTAATCTTGCATCTTTTGCCTGAACCTGCTCCTTCAGATCTTTGGAGTAAGCTTTCAGTCTCTCTAACAAAGCTTCGTCTGAAGTTGCAAGGATTTTAGCTGCGAGAAGTCCTGCATTTGCTCCACCGTTGATTGCTACAGTTGCTACCGGAATACCAGACGGCATCTGCACGATGGAATATAAGGAATCTCTTCCTCCTAAGGAAGTGGTATGCATCGGAATACCAATGACTGGCATTGGGAAAATTGCTGCGCACATACCTGGAAGATGCGCCGCCATTCCTGCTCCGGCAATGATGACTTTAAAACCTTTGCTCTCAGCCGATTTTGCATACTCAAAGAAAACATCCGGTTCACGGTGTGCTGAGATGATCGTCATCTCGTAATCGATTCCTAATTTTTCTAATATATCTGCTGCTTTTGCCATCACCGGCATATCTGAGTCACTGCCCATTACAATACCAACTTTTGCCATGATATTCGTCTCCTTTTCTGTTCGTTGTTCGTCAAATACAAATAAATTTGTATTTTCCTCTCTTGCGCTCATTATAATATATCTCAATTAAGAAGTCCAATTAATAATTGTTATTTGTTTTATTAAATATATTTATATATTGTTGCAATTTTATTACTCAATCACTTCACCGTTTATCAAATACAAAAATTCCGGACACCGTCAAATAATCCTATTATTTTGGCAGTATCCAGAATTTTATATTTTTCCCGTTTAGCGGTCCAGCGGCTTATTCAGTTCTTCGATTCCTGCGAGCACAAAACGTCCATCGGAAATAATATCTTCTGTCGTACCATCCTTACGGATGACTGTAATCTTGTCAAGCTCATCATAAGGAATGGTAATATCTGTATGACAGTTGAAATATGCCTTGCTCATATCCTCGCTGCGGAGTTTTGAAAAATCGTTTTCTCTTGCAACGATCTGTTTTCCATCCGGGTTATAAGTCACCATGTCCTCCTCGTGGGAATAGCAGGTATCTCCCACTGCAAAGTGAGGTCCTGTCTTTTCTGCGATCAGGATTGGCAATTTATCTGCAATATCAAAATCTCTTGCCATGCGGTAAGCTGTGGTGTTGGTTCCGATCGCAAACTCACCCATTGGCAGTGTCTCATGATTCATTAAGACATTCTCTTTGATATATTTTCTGCACTCTTCCTCTTTTTCAAAGTTTGTGCAGGTGTAATCTCTGATCATTCCGTCCTCGAAATCAATTTCAAGGTTAAGATATTTCAGTTCATTCAGATAAACCTGACTGACAAACAATTTTCCGGTTGTTCCTTTTAATACCGGGGAAGTAAACACCTCACCTACCGGGATATTGACGTCTGCCACACAGTTTTCAAATGCGGATTCTTTTGTAGCATCTTTTAGTGGCCAGATAGAAACATAGAGGTCTGTCTTATTGTTATTTTTACCGGTGATATGCACTTTTTCAGCCTGATCTAATACATCAATGATCTTCTGCTGCATATTCTGGTATAAAGTATAATCCAATGTATTGATCTTGACTGTCTCGGCAAAAATTTCTTCAAACTTCTCACCGATCTCAGGCACCGGATATGCAATAATCGTAAAGCTGCGCTCCTCACCGATAATATACTGATTTGTGATCTGTCCCGACATGCTCATATCGTAAACACTTAACTGCTGCTGTTTTTCATCCAGCTTTAATACCTCTTTTTTGGTCTCCGGAGAAAATGGAATCTCGCCAAACACTTCGATAACAGCAGGACCAGCCTGACCGTTTGCAAGTTTTTTCATCTCTTCAAAAGAAGTTTTCATTACTTCCAGACGTCTCTCCACATATGCCTTATCATAATATAATGCTTTGTCCTCTTTGTGGTCATAATCATACTGTTTATTTGCTGCGGAGGAACATGCCCGCATTGTTACTTTTAAATTTAATTTTTCCAGATTTTTTACTGCGGCACGCACCATGCGCTCAAAACCGATCGGGTAACGCACCTGTGCCGTTGTTTTCTTTGACAAATCTTTTCCAGTTGCCGCAAAACCAATGCGGTATCCTTCTGTGTAAGTATCTGCCATTGCCTGAATCTCTTCGTCAGACATGCCATTTAAAAATGCCGCGATCCCCGTCTCATTTTTTCCGATATGCTGACCATACTGGTAGAGATAACGCAAGTCGTTCAAATCTGAGTTCATCACGATCTGATATAAGAAATCTTCTTCGGAATCCACAAGTTCACGCACAGAATCTTCGATAAAGATTTCACTGTAATCATGGAAATACCAGTAAATCGCCTGCTCAATTGCAGTTTTATCAATCCCCTCTTTGTCTTCAAAATAATTATAGATCTCAACAAATAATTCTGCGGTGATCGTCACGTTCATTTTTTTTGCAGCATAGACATCCGTAATACGTTTACGACACTCTGCATACAGTGCAGATAAAATCTGTCCGTACTCTTCTCCCAGTTTTTCTACTGCATAAGTCGGATTTCCATAACTTTTTCCATAATTTTCCGCTTTGATGTCATCATAAAAACCTGCATTCTGTTTTTCGCACTCTGTAAGAGAAGCATCTTTTAATGTATCTTTCTCCGCTTTCTCTGACACATTCTTTAACTGTAACAAAAATGCTGCGGTCTTTTTAAAATAATCGTCAAATTTCTCCGGCACGTCCGTTTCTTCTGCGATCTCTGCAATACGCTCCATCACAAGCGAAAAACGCTCCTCTGCCTGCTCATTTGACTCCTTATAAATATCTCTGTATCCCATCCTGATCTCCCTTATTAACTATACGATTAAAAATCCAATTACATAAATTGCAATCCACATACCGGCTGCAAGAAACGACAGCACAGTCGACATATATGGAAACAGCTTAAAAGACTCCTCCTCCCGAAGGCTCATCACTGCCAGTACCACAGCGACCAGTGCTACCAGCATGGAGGACACTCCTGCACTTCCAAGGTACATGCTTCCATTTCCGCCATGATGAAATGAATTTACAATTACATAAATAAAAATTGCAATCGAAAGCACAGCCAGAATAAAAGCTGCAATTCCCTTTTTTGACTGTGTCTTCTCTGTAAACTTATATCCGTATTTTCTACGTCTTCTCTGTGCCATAATGATACCCTGCCACTCATATTCTTTTTCTTACTTTTCCATGTACGATTCGCAGATCCATAAAAATCTGCTTCTTACTTATTCACTATATGCCTTGCTTTTTCATATCTTTTCCACAAATAAAGCAATCCTTTGTACACCAGATAACCAAGCAGTCCACCGATCGTGTTCAAAAACAGATCATCCACATCAAAACTACCCACCTTAAACACAAGCTGAAGCAGTTCCACAAGCAGACTCAGTTCAAAACTGTATAGCACCGTCATCCACACATTTCTGCATCTTTTTGAATAGATCGGCAAAAATGAACCAAAAGGCATAAATGCAATGATATTTCCCCAGATATTGAGCACTACAGCCTGCCATCCAAGCACATGCCGGTATTTGACAAACCGCATGATCTCATGAAACGGAATCAGATTGTAATGATACGCTCTCTCTGAATAAGTCCGCCCCATCTCCTCGGAAAAAAAGAGGAAATAGAACAGCACAGCGAAATAAATCAGAAAAAACACGAATGCCAGTACCCGGTGCTTACCTTTCCGTATCAACGGGCAGCGCTCGCTGCCTTTCTTATTTGCATCCATATTCTTCGTAGTATTTGTCAATAGCGGCTTTGATCTCATCGTTGATCACGACTCTGCCATTGTGTTCTCTGTTGTAAAGGTACTCTGTCACCTCTGCCATTGTGACAATTGCTTTTCCTTCAAAACCGTATTTTTCTTTGATCTCATCCAGCGCACTTACTTTTCCGCCCTGTCCGACTTCCATACGGTTTAAACTTACCATAAGACCAACGATCTCAACGTCTGCTGCTCCTCTTACTTTTGGAACAGTCTCTTCCATGGATTTTCCGGAAGTGGTCACGTCCTCGATCATGACAACTCTGTCGCCATCTTTCAAGCTGCTTCCGAGGAAACCGCCCTTGTCAGCTCCGTGGTCTTTTGCTTCTTTTCTGTCTGAGCAGTAACGGACTTCTTTTCCATATAATTCACTGTATGCGATTGCTGTGACAACTGCGAGCGGGATTCCCTTATATGCCGGTCCGAACAGCACATCGAAATCATCTCCATAGTTGTCATGGATTGCCTTTGCATAGTACTCTCCAAGTCTCTTTAACTGGGAACCTGTCACATAGGCTCCTGCATTCATGAAAAATGGGGATTTACGTCCACTTTTCAACGTAAAATCTCCAAATTTTAAAACATCACTCTCTACCATAAAATCGATAAATTCCTGCTTATATGTTTCCATATGATCTTTACCTCCTGATCTTTATTTCCTGTAATCCATTATTTTCTCTTTGGCACAACATCCAAGTTTCTGTCACAGACAGCCATAGGTCTGCTAATTTGTGTCATTTCTTATACTACCATAAAATATCTGCAAGCTCAATTCAAAATATGTTTTTGTCCCATTATTATTTGATATTTTGTTACTGTTCACACTTGCTGTTTTGCTGCGCAGGAAAGTGATTCAGTAGTGAACATACTCTTTTTGCAAAACCAAAACTTAAAATGAGTCTGCGGTCTCTACAAAACAAATTTTTCTTTTACAATTTGCTGGATTTTTCCTGAATCTATTGGATGAGATTTTGTTTCAAATGTAGTGATAAGATTTATAGATGGAATGATTCCATTCTGACCGTACAATTTTAATTTATTGTAAGCATTCTCACGATAAGTTTCATTTTCCATCATTCCAAAATGTTCCCAATAACACAGATTGTTTGTTTTTGGGTGAAGAATTGTAAAATCCGGATATAGGATGACTCCTTTTATCTCAAGCTGATTCTCATACCTGTATGGTATTTGATTCATATATAAGGTGTTTGCAATGATCACTTCTGATTTTGATCTCACCAAATGTCCCTGCATTGTTTTATGAATCAGATTTTCCGGATGAGATGGATTGCATTTATATTGTCCGTTCATCCATGATATTTTCTCTTTTTCATATTTTTCAAAATGTATCTTCAGCAATTTCCAATATGGCGATTCTTCACGCAAAAGATATTCAGATTTCATGTTTACCTTCTTCAATGCTGCTGCACATTTCTCCAGAATATGTATTTGTTTTTCCAACTCCTGCATCTGATATTCATAATACTTTTTCAGTGCAAGTTTTTCTGCCAGTTTATTTTCCCTTTTTGAGATATAGGATAGTGTTTTATCATTGTGCAAATACCATTTTGTATAATCTCCATTTTTTGCACAGAGTAATTCCCCTTCTGGCATTTTCAATAACTGCTGCTGTAATTTATCATATTTTCTTGATAAAATATCAACTTCTCTTTTTATCTGGTCATAAATCAATTTTTCCCCTCCTAATTGAAATATTTTTTGGATAATTTGTAACGAATGTTCTATGATAACTACTCTACAAGTCTGTTCAGACTGAAAAGAACGATTCAAAAATGAGCAATCCCATCTGCAAAGCAGATTTTAATGGATTTGCAAATTATAAGTATGTTCTAGATAATAATAAGAATATTTTTTGATATAATACTTGAAAATCCTGCTGTTGTCTATATGTTTCTACAACTTTATAATTTTTTCATAATTATAGTAACTTCTGTTTTATCGATACTTGCCTGTAAAATTTTAGTTCTTACAATGTTTTCCTCTATTATTTGGGTAAAGTGTTTATTAAACACCTTTTTTTACCCAAATACTGCTTTTATTTATCGAAAAAACATGCCATTTGGGTAACAATCTTTTTTACATAACAAAATTACCCACAGTTTTCTCTTTTTAGTGGGTAATTTGCATTATTTTTTACCATGTTACCCAATCGAGATATTTTAATCACTGTTTTTCATTTATTTGGGGTATACAGCATTTCAAATCTTAATTATTACCCAGACACTGTACCTCATTACTTTCAGAGCAACAGAGACGAGATACGCTCTGCGAATCTCGCTCTGATGAACGGTTGCTGCCCTAACAAAAAACCGGGACATAATCCCGGCTTTTTGTAATATTTCTCTCTTATTCATGCACTGCGCCAACCAGATCCCTGATGTCCGCAACCTGATAACGCTCCATATAATCCCTGATTCCTGCGACGATCTCCTCTGTCACATGCGGATTCGTGAAATTTGCGGTACCTACAGATACTGCGGTAGCTCCGGCAAGGATCATTTCAATCGCATCCTCTGCATTCATGATTCCACCCATTCCGACGATCGGCAGTCTGACTGCCTGGGCAGTCTGATAAACCATGCGGACAGCGACAGGGTGAATGGCCGGACCTGACATACCGCCTGTCTTATTGGCAAGCACAAACTTCTGGCGGTTGATATCGATCTTCATGCCTGTGATGGTGTTGATCAGCGACAGTCCGTCTGCGCCTCCTGCCTCTGCCGCCCTCGCCATCTCTGTAATATCTGTCACATTCGGGGAAAGCTTCATGATGACCGGCTGTGCAGCATGTTTTTTCATTTCCTTTGTGATAGCTTCTACTGCTTTTGGATCCTGACCAAATGCAATTCCACCCTCTTTGACATTCGGGCAGGAAATGTTGATTTCTAAAAGGTCTACCGGCTGGTCTCTCAACCGTTCCACTACTTCAATATATTCCTCTGTGGAATGTCCACATACATTCACCATGATTTTTGTATCAAACTGTTTTAAAAAAGGAATGTCGCGCTCCACAAAAAGATCAATTCCAGGGTTCTGAAGTCCTACTGCATTTAACATACCGCCATATACTTCTGCGACACGCGGTGTCGGATTTCCCGGCCATGGAACATTTGCAACACCTTTTGTCACAACAGCTCCCAATTTATTCAGATCCACAAACTCTGCATACTCTGCGCCGGAACCAAATGTACCGGAAGCAGTCATGACAGGATTGTTTAAGGTTACTCCACATAAATCTACTTTCATGTTCATTAGAATTCTACCTCCTCTGCACGGAATACAGGTCCTTCTTTACAGATTCGTTTGTTCTTCACGTTGCTGTGTGCGTCTTTTTCTTTTGACTGACATACACAGGCAAGGCACGCACCAATACCGCATGCCATACGCTCCTCCATGGAGATCCAGCACTCGATGTGATTTTTCTCTGCATATTCTTTTAAGGCACGAAGCATTGGCATTGGTCCGCAGGCATAAATAATCTCTGCGTCCAGTCCATTTTCACGGATCGCATCCAAAACATTTCCCTCAGTTCCTGCGCTTCCATCCTCGGTTGCCACGTAAACTTTGCCCTGCTTTTTAAACTCATCCATCAAAAACAGCTCATCGCGGAATCCTAACACAATCTGTTTCTCACAGTTTAACTCTTTTGCAAGCTGTAACATTGGAGGTATTCCTATTCCGCCTCCGATCAAAAAGGCTTTTTTCTCTTTCTTTGGGAATCCATTTCCAAGAGGCCCTACAATGCGAAGCTGTGCGCCTGTATGCATACCGGAAAATTCTGCTGTTCCTTTCCCTGCTACACGATACACCAGACGGATCGCACCATCCTTTTTATCAATCTCACAAATACTGATCGGTCTTGGAAGCAGTCTGCTTCCATCATTACAATAAACAGAAACAAACTGTCCTGCTTTCGCATGTGCTGCAATCCGGTCAGTGTGCAGCCACATACTGTAAATATCATCTGCGATTTCTTCCTGACGGATGATGATCGCTGTCTCTTCAAATTTTTCTGCCATCTTTGTACTTCCTCGCTTTTTCACTCTCTCAACTACTTTACATTCTTACTTCAAATGTTTGCCTCTGTAGCTCTTAATATGGTGTGTTCCTATGCTTCTGCCTCGTAAACAACACGTCCATCCACGATGGTTGCCATCACTTTTCCGGTTACTTCTCTTCCGTCAAACGGTGTGTTGCGTCCTTTACTTGCAAATTTCGTTTTGTCAATCTTATATGTTTTTTCCGGATCAAAGATCACGATGTCTGCAATTTTGCCCGGCTGGATATCGCCCTTGTCAATTCCAACAATCTTTGCCGGGTTATAACTCATCTTCTCTGCCATCTGCATCGGTGTAAGGTAGCCCTGCAAAACAAGTTCCGTGTAAGTGAGGCATGCGGCTGTCTCAAGTCCGACGATCCCAAATGGCGCTTTTTTCATGGATGTATTTTTCTCCTCAAATGTATGCGGTGCATGGTCTGTGGAAATCACATCCATAATATTGTCACGCAGTCCTTCTTTTAATGCCTGCACGTCTTCTCTGGAACGAAGCGGCGGATTCATTTTAAAGTTTGTATCCGCATCTGCATCGATCGCAAGTTTTTTCTCCTGATCGATGGACGGCTCGATTTTATGGATATCATCCGAGGTCAGTGTGAAATGATGCGGGCATACCTCTGCTGTTACTTTCATTTGCTCCATTTTTGCATACCGTACCATTTTTACAGAATCTCTTGTTGAACAGTGACACAAATGTAATTTTGCTCCGGTGTCCCCACTTAACATGATATCTCTTGCCACAATGATATCTTCTACCGAATTGGTGATTCCTCTTAAACCAAGCTCTTTGGAATGCGCATCCTCATTCATAACGCCGCCATTTACAAGGTTAATGTCCTCACAGTGGGCAAGTACCGGGATATCAAGTTCTGCTGCGATCTCCATCGCCTCCCGGTAAAGTTCGGAATTCATAACGGATCTGCCATCTTCACTGATCGCCGGAATTCCCGCTTCGTACATGCCCCGGATATCTGCTAATTCTTTTCCCTGTTGTCCTTTTGTGATGGCTCCCACCTGTAAAACATTCACGACACCAACTGTTTTTGCTTTATTTTGCACGTATTTCACAACATCCGGATTATCTACCACCGGCTTTGTGTTCGGCATTGCAAGGATAGTTGTGTATCCGCCGTGTGCCGCCGCATTACAGCCTGTCTCGATCGTCTCTTTCTGCTCCTGTCCCGGATCTCTCAAATGCACATGCATATCAATAAATCCCGGCATAACATAGCAGCCTTTTGCATCGATCACACGGTCTGCCTTTGCCTTGATGTTTTTTTCCATTTTTACGACTTTTCCATCCTCGGCGAGAATGTCTGCCACTTCGTCTGTCTCTGTCGCCGGATTGATGACATGTCCGTTTTTAATCAATAATATCATTTTTATTGTTCCTTTCTTCCCAGATAAACTACATTTGTCATTTTTATAATTTTGCATAAATTTCCATTGGCACGTAAGCACGGATATAGATTCCATCCTCACGGTATTCTTCTTCCAACAGTTCACCGGATTTGCGGACAAGCTGGATCACGCCTGCATTTGCATACGGCACTGTCCGCTCCACGAGGATTTTATTTTCACGCAGGAGCTCGGATAAAAGATTCTTTAATTCCTCTAACCCGGTTCCATTTTTCGCTGAGATCGGCAGCGTATGATCTGCTTTAAAATCATGCAGCGGCTCGCTGTCCATCCTTGCATCCTGCTTGTTGAACAGCGTGATCACCGTCTTGTCTTTCACATCCAGATTTGCCAGTGTCTCATATACGATCAGCATCTGCTTCTCATGCTGCGGATTGGAAGCATCTACCACATGTAAAATATAGTCTGCGTATTTTGCCTCCTCCAGCGTGCTTTTAAATGCCTCGATCAGATGATGCGGCAGTTTGCGGATAAATCCGACGGTATCTGTCACCAATATCTGCTGCTGTCCCGACAGTTCCAGCACTCTTGTGGTAGGATCAAGCGTTGCAAACAGCTTGTCCTCCTCCAGAACTCCGGCATTGGTCAGTGTATTGATAAGTGTTGATTTTCCTGCATTTGTGTATCCCACGATCGCAGCCACCGGCATCTGATTTTTTTCCCGCTGTGCACGGGTGATATCACGGTGCTGCCGTACTTCTTTCAATTCCCGGTTCAGCTGTGCGATCCGGTCTTTGATGAGTCGTCTGTCGATTTCCAGCTTTTTCTCACCCGGACCTCTCGTACCGATTCCGCCTCCAAGTCTTGACATGGAGCGCCCAAGTCCGGTCAGCCTGCTCAGACGGTATTTTAACTGTGCCAGTTCCACCTGGATTTTTCCCTCACTGGTAGTTGCTCTTGCTGCAAAAATATCCAGAATGATCAGTGTGCGGTCCATCACTTTTGTATCCAGCATGTCTTCCAGATTGCGAAGCTGCGCCGGGGAAAGTTCATCGTCACACACAATTCCGGTTGCACCAAGTTCCTCCACAAGTAACTTTAATTCCGCCACCTTTCCAGAACCGATATAAGTTCCCGGATGAATGAGTTCCCGCTTCTGGATCATAGTTCCGACCACCGTTGCTCCTGCTGTTTTTACCAGTTCTGCAAGCTCTGCAACAGAATCCTCTGCGTCATCTCCATCCTGCTCACTCACGCCTACAAGAATTACTTTTTCTTCTATCTCTTCTATTTTAAATGCTTCTGCCATTCTATTCTCCGTTATTGTTTCCTGTGGTCTCTTTTATTGTGCCGGTGTCTGCGCCTCTTCCGGTGTCTGTGTATCTTCCACTGTCTGCGTATCCTCTGTCACGGCTTCCTCTGTATTCTCCACAGGCGCTGTCTGTTCCATACGGTTTTTCAGGAAAATATATTCACGCTGCGCACTCGCATCATCCGGATAAACCTGTACATACTCTTGTACCACGTTCCATGCAGAATTAAAATCGGATGTATATTCATAACAAATGATGAGATTCTGCATCAGTTCTCTTCTGTTTGTCACATTTTCCATAGCAATACCCTGCTCTAAATAGGTGAGTGCACCGGAATAGTTTCCTTTTGCCATCTCAATTTCCCCGAGTGCATTCATCGCCTGGGAATCTGCGCTTCCTGAGTTTACATAATTCTGATAATAGGTCTCTGCGTTTTCGGAATCGCCCTGTGCCTCATACACCTGCGCAATGTAAAGATTTGCGATGACGCTCTCCTTATCTAAAGCCGACTTCAACTCTGTCTGGGCATTATCGTACTGTCCAAGATCATAGTAAATTCTTCCGCGCCATGCATAATCCTCGGCACTGTTGCCTTTGATATCAAATGCTTTATTTAAGTATTCTTCCCCTTTTTCCGTCATATCATAAGCAGAAAGATTCTCGTAAATGTTGACATAAAGTTCGTAATCGCTGCTGTTATTTTTTACTGCCTTATCAAAATCCGAAACGGCACCCTCGGTATTCCCCTGTTTCAGATAAACACAGCCGCGCAGATAATAAGCGTCTGCTGCCTTTTTGTCATAATCAATGATCGCTGTGTAAGTGTCCACTGCCCCTGCCGGATCACCACCGGCATACTGTGCCGCTGCCTTATAGTAGCAGATATCTAATTCGTTCTCTGTGATTTTCCCAATGCACTGTCCCAGAGCACTGTTAAACGCATCCACGGCTCCTGCGTAATCGCCGCTTTCCATTGCATTGATTCCAATCTGACGGTAAGCAGTCTGGTTTTCTTTGCGCTCATTGGTACAGCCTGTCATAAGTGTAAAGCTTAACAGGGTAAGCGCTGTGATATATGTAAATTTCTTTTTATTCATGAAAATAAGTCCTCTGTTAATTTTGTCCACAGTGCACGCCCATGAAATCAAAGATTTCATGGGCTCACGGGCATTCGCCCTATCAGTCATCAAAAATATCAAATACATCGTGCAAGCACTGCATTTGATATTTTTTCCTCCTGACACTGCTCATTGCTTTATGCACATTATAAATCATACGCCCAAATATTCCAAGCAATTTATAAAACAGATTCCTTCATTCCCCTGCCAGCGTTACTGTGCATAGTTTTTTCCTTCCGCAGTATCTGTCACTGTTTCACTGCCTACTCCCATTATATGTGTTGTTGGCAGATTTTACAACACACAAAAAAGAGGCGCACACCGCACTTTACATACGGCGCACGCCACTTTGTATATAGATCATATACTCCCCTAATTTTACTGATGCTGAATTTTATAAATGCCAGATATCGTTACATTCACAGATGCTCTGCGAATGTAACGTTCGCAGCTCTCATGAATAGTTTTGCTTCGCAAAAGGAGAGCTGCTCACACCTGAATCATTTTCTTACGCATCAGAACAGCAAGTGTTCTGATGCTATATTTTACAGATGCCAGATGTCTTCGTTGTACTGTGCAATGGTTCTGTCAGATGAGAAGAAACCTGCCTGGCTCATGTTTACGAGCATTTTTTTCGCCCATGCCATACGGTCTTCGTAATCTGCAAAGATGCGCTCTTTTGCAGCAACATATTCCTCGAAATCCGGTAATGTCATGAACCAGTCTTTGTTTAATAATTCATTGTAAAGACGCTCTAAGTTTTCTCTGCATCCAACTGCCATCATCTCATCGCTTACGATGAAGTCGATTGCACGTTTGATGTTCTCATCATTGTCATAGTAGCTTCTGGAAACATAATCTGCTTTTGCATAGTGCTCAATCACCTGTTCAGAAGACTCACCGAAAATGTAAATATTGTCATCTCCAACGAACTGATGCATCTCAACGTTTGCACCGTCCATAGTACCGATCGCCACTGCACCGTTTAACATGAATTTCATGTTGGATGTTCCGGATGCCTCTTTGGAAGCAAGGGAAATCTGCTCATGAATATCTGCTGCCGGGATTAATTTTTCAGCTAATGTTACATTGTAGTTTTCTACCATAACAACTTTTAAGTATGGAGAAACCTCAGGATCTTTGCTGATCAGCTCCTGTAAGCAAAGGATCAGATGAATGATATCTTTTGCAATGATATAAGCCGGAGCTGCCTTTGCACCGAAAATAACAGTGATCGGGCGAGCCGGTTTTTTGCCTGCTTTGATCTCAAAGTATTTGTGGATCACATAGAGTGCGTTCATCTGCTGTCTCTTATACTCGTGTAATCTCTTGATCTGGATATCGTAAATAGAGTTCTCATTTAACTCGATACCCTGTGTTTTTGCAAGATAATCTTTTAATTCTGCTTTCTTTGCATTCTTAACATCAAGAATCTTCTGTAATACTGCTTCATCATTTACAAATGCACCTAATTTTTCAAGTTCTGTTGCATCTTTCTTGAAGCCGTCGCCGATCAGGGATTCGAATAATGCAGTGAGTTCCGGGTCACAGTGTAATAACCAGCGGCGGAAAGTGATACCGTTTGTCTTGTTATTGAACTTCTCAGGATAGATCTTGTAGAAGTTATTCAGTTCAGAGTTCTTTAAAATCTCTGTGTGAAGGTATGCAACACCGTTGATGCTGTAGCCGTAATGAATATCCATGTGTGCCATATGGACACGTCTCTCATCATCGATGATCGCTACGGATTTATCATCAAATTTTTTCACAACACGGCTGTTTAATTCGTAAATGATTGGCATTAACTGCGGAACTGCTTTCTCCAGGAAATGGATCGGCCATTTTTCCAGAGCTTCTGCTAAAATAGTATGGTTTGTGTAAGCACATGTTTTGGATACAATATCAATTGCCTCATCCATTAAGATTCCACGTTCCATTAATAAACGGATCAGTTCAGGAATTACCATACTTGGATGTGTATCGTTGATCTGAACTACTGCGTACTCATTTAATTTGTGTAAATCGCCGCCTCTTGCAAGTGTCTCATCGATGATCAGTCTTGCTGCATTGCTTACCATGAAGTACTGCTGGTAAACACGGAGGATACGTCCCTTATCATCAGAATCATCCGGATATAAGAATAATGTAAGGTTCTTTTTGATGTCCTCTTTATCGAAATCAATTCCCTCACCAACCAGGCTCTCATCTACGGTCTCCACATCGAATAAATGAAGCTTTGTGGTACGGTTGTTATATCCTAATACATCAATATCGTACATTCTGGACTGCAGATTGAATCCGCCGAACTGAATGGTGTATGCTCTATCTGTCTTTGTCAGCCAGCTCTCTTTCTCGATCCATGGGTTTGGAGTCTCATGCTGGAGATTGTTCTCAAATACCTGTTTGAATAATCCGTAATGGTAATTTAAACCAACACCGTCACCGTTCAAACCAAGTGTAGCGATAGAGTCAAGGAAACATGCTGCAAGGCGTCCAAGTCCACCATTTCCCAAAGATGGTTCCGGCTCAACCTCCTCGATCTCTGCAAGGCTCTTGCCATTGTCTGCCAGTAATTTTTTTACATCCTCATAAATTCCAAGATTGATCAGGTTGTTGGATAATAATTTTCCGATCAGGAATTCTGCTGAAATATAATATAATTTTCTTTTTCCCTCGTTGCTGACTTTCTCCTCTGCCATTCCTTTTGTCATTTCAAGTAAAGAGAAATATAATTCTTCGTTACTGCACTGGGAAATTGCTTTTCCTGTTCTTTTTGTTACGATTTCCTGTAAATTCATGATTTACTCCTTTCCTTGCGCCTGTTGGCGAAAGCTTATTGTATTGTCCGCCGCATTTTCTGCCGCAGTTGTTTTCGTGTTTTTTCGTAAAACCGATGTTTTATGATTACATTATATGCACGAAGGAATTTTTAATCTTGTAATATTCCATATAAAAGTGGTACAATCCTATCATGTTAAGACTGAGTTATTATTTCAACCACCTTGAAATTGTGTAAACGTCACAAAATCAGCAGTCTATTTTTGTGCACTTTTCAATCATACTGTTCGATTTCCCAGATTACGACACAAAGTGCATGTTTTCGACACAATAAAATCATCACAAAGGAGTATGTACCTTATGAATATACTGGAATACGAAAATTATCAGGAAAAAATCTCCCATGGAAACCCTTTATTTCCATATATCACTTATCTGTGTTCTATCCCACTGGATTTTTCTTATGTGCCAATCCACTGGCATGACGAAATGGAGATTATCTATATAAAGAAGGGACACGGCATTATCACCGTGGACTTCACACAATACCAGGTCAGCGCCGGAACGCTTGCACTCATCATCCCGGGACAGTTACACTCGATCGAACAATACGAAAACGAAAGCATGGAATATGAAAACATTATTTTTCATCCGCAGATTCTTTTATCCAAGCAGACAGACACCTGCAGCACCGACTATTTTTCCCCACTGATGGACGGAACACTCACAGTTCCGGTACTCTATCAGCCCGGTGATCCCTATTATGGAGAGATTTCTGCCTGCGTCGATGCAAATGATGAGATCAGCAAAACTAATCCGCCAGCTTACCAGCTTTTCATCAAAAGCCAGCTTTTCATGCTGTTTTATATTCTCTTCAATAAGTGCAGTTCCAGAAATGCCCAGAAAAAAGATTACAAGTCTCTGGAAAAAATGAAATTGATCTTAAAATTTGTGGAAAATAATTACATGGAAAAAATTACGATCGAAGATGTGGCAAAAGAAGTCAGCTTAAGCCAGTCACATTTTATGAAATATTTTAAAAATACGATGGGAACGTCCTTTATCGACTATCTGAATGAATACCGGCTGACGATGGCTTCCAGACTTTTGATCTCTTCCGATTCTTCGGTTTTGGATATTGCAGCGGAAGTGGGATTTGATAATCTTTCCTATTTTAACCGTTCCTTCAAAAAACGCTTCCAGCAGACCCCGAGGGAATACCGGAAGCGCTATGCACAGCCATAACTGAGATCATCCTATCATATAATAGCCAACAATTCCGCACACGATCCCTGCCAGCGCACCAGCAGCGATATCCTTTGGCTCATGCACTCCGACCAGCACGCGCACGATGCCAAGAAGTAAACCGATGATCCCGAGCATTACCCCTGCTCCCGGATGCTCATAAAAAATCGTCATTGCGATAATGAAAACAGAAAATACATGCCGGCTTGGAAATGCTTTTCCTTTTGTGTCTTTTTCCAGCACCGGCGGCATGTCAAATTTTTCATACGGTCTTGGCGCATTGATGATTTTCCTGACAATGGAAAGTCCCACAAAGGACACTGCCGGAACAAGTATTGCGCGCCAGAGCCATGGATCTTTGTCCGCAAACAGCATAAAAAGATAGAGCGGATACACGCAGAATACAAGTGCTGTCAGCACATGGTTCAGACTCGTCACACGGTTCGCCCGTTCCGGATTGCTCCGAAGCGGCTCTGTAATTTTGATATACTGTTCTTTTGTCATGGCAAAAATCATATCCTTCCCGGTAATTGTTTTATAAATCTATGGTTTGAGATTATCTTAATATTACACTTCGCTTCCGATGACTGCAAGCACTGCCCCTATAAAAATAAAGAAATCAGACACATTAAAAATAATCCTCCGAAACCATTTCGGTCCGGTCTGGAACCGCACATAATCCACGACATGGTGCTTTGTATAGCGGTCATATAAATTGCTCAGTCCGCCGCCGGCTAACATGGCAAGCCCAGTTTTTTTGAGTTCTTTTCCAGTCATCCGCATTGCAAAATAATAAATGACTGCCACAAAAACCATAATGACACTGTGTATCACAGTCATGGCTTTCGGATGTTTTGCGAGAAGATTTAACGTTGCACCTTTGTTGTAGAACTTCTCTATGCAGATCATTCCACCGAGACGTGGATTTTTTACTTTTCTGGCGTATTTTTTATCAATATATTTTTTCAGAAAAAAATCAAGCGTAAAAATCGCTGCAGTGATTGCTAAATAGACCATGCCGCAGGCTCCCTTCTTCCTCTCTCCTGCACCCATTGTAGCACATATTTTTTTCATTAAAAACGTTTTTATACAAAAAAAACAGGAAACCTTTGAGATTCCTCAAAAGCTTCCCGCCTCTTATCTGAACCAAATATAATTTTTCCTACCCCTTCACACTTCCAAGTGCAATTCCCTGCACGATATAGCGTGACAGGAACAAATAAACGATGATAACCGGGAAAATGGAGAATGCGATCATCACATAGACCTGCCCCATATCAAACTTCAGCCAGTCTGCTGCACGAAGCTGTGCAATCAAAATCGGCAGTGTCTTTTTGTTATCACTCTGTAAAATCAATGCCGGAGTAAAGTAATTGTTCCAGCTGCTCACAAATCCAAAAATTGCCTGGACAGCAATTGCCGGTTTCATTAACGGAAGTACAATGGAATTGAATGTGCGGAACTCCCCGGAGCCATCAATCCGCGCTGCCTCGATCAGTGATAAAGGCAGAGTGCTTTCCATATACTGTTTCATGTAGAAAAATGTAACCGGTGCTGCAACCGCCGGAACGATCAATGGAATAAATGAATCCATCAAATTCATACTGCGCATTAATCTGATAAATCCAAGTGCTGTCACCTGTGTAGGAATCATCATAACTGCAAGAATAAATGTATAAATATATTTTTTCAGCCTGAAATCATAGGCGTGGATCGCATAAGCTGTCATGGTGGAAAAATAAACCGTCAATACTGCACTTAAGGATGAAATGATCAGACTGTTCACAAGGCCTTTGATGACCGGAAGTGTTCCATGCAGCAGATTGTTCCAGTTATCGAATAAATGTGTGCTCGGAACCGCGGTAAATCCTGCCTGAAGTTCTCCGTTTGATCTGGTTGCATTAATAAACAATACATAAAACCAGAACAGACAGAAAAAAGATATTATGATAAGGACTGTGTATGCAATCACTCTTCTTGCATGCAATCCCAGACCTTTCTTAACTTCCTGTTTTCTCATGCCAAATCACCCCTTTCTCTTATCGTTTCCGGTCAGTTTAAATACAACAATACTTAAAATACCTGTGATGATAAACAGTACAACAGAAACTGCACCCGCCATACCATAGTTCTTACTGTACAAATGATTGTTCAGGAACATAATCAGTGTCATCGTAGAACGCACCGGATTACCCGTACCATTTGTTAAAATCTGTGGCACATCAAATAACTGAAGTCCACCGATCAGTGAAGTGATCAGTACATATACCAGAATTGGACGCAACAGCGGCAATGTAATGCGGAAGAAAACCTGTGTGGATGTTGCACCGTCTACTTCAGCCGCTTCAAATAATGAAGTGTCAATTCCCATCATTCCTGCCATCAGAAGAATCGTAGTATTACCAAACCACATCAGACAGTTCATAAAGGCGATCAGCCCTCTGGTACTTCCCACATTGGAGAGGAACTTATATGGTTCTGTGATGAATCCCATTTGAATCAACAAAGAATTGATTGGTCCGCTCTCTGCAAACAAAGTGAAAAATAACATTGAAAATGCAGATGCCATGATCAGGTTTGGCAGATAGATCACGGTCTTGAAAAATCTGGAACCTTTTAGTTTCAGGCGCACATCCGAAAACCATGCTCCCAATAATAAAGACAAAAAAATTTGCGGAACAAAACACATAATCCATAAAATCATCGTGTTTTTCGCATAGATCCAGATATCGCCACCCTCAAAAAGTTTGATATAGTTCTGTAATCCTACAAAATTTGGACCAACCTGTGTCAGTCCTGACATATAATTCTCAAAAAAGCTGTTATAAATGGTACTAAACAGCGGAATCAGCTGGAATATGACGTATACCACGATAAACGGAACCAAAAAAATGTATCCCCATTTGTTATATCTGACCGCTTTTCCTCCACTTTTCTTCATAACGCCTGTGCCTCCTTTATCCCGGTATATTCACAAATCGTGAAGCATCAATTTCAAATATCAGGATTGCGGAAAATCAACATCCTCTATGGTTGTTCATTTTTCGCAATCCTATCTTCTTAATTGCCACTCGGGCAATCACATAATGTTTCCTTAATATGTAAGTTCCGGATATTTCTCTGTAATACCTTTGTAGAATAAATCAAGCGCTTCCTCTAAGGTTGCATTACCTTCAAAGTAGTTTTTCATTGCTTTCTGGAACCCTTCATTGCATCCCTGATCATATGGAGAAAGGTTGCTTAAGTCGAGGCTGTATACACCTGCACAGTACATCTCAAGTGGATTCTGTCCACCTAAAATTTTGCTGGAGTAGCTTGTATCCTCTGCCATCTCTTCCATTACAATCTGGTTATTTACAAAATCATCATCATCTACAACGATCTCTTTCATGACATCTGCATCGGTTGTCATCGTAAGCATAATATCTTTGATGGTTGCTGCGTTATCAGTACCTGCTGCAGCAGCGATCCATGTACCACCCCAGAAGAAGCCCTGTGGTCCTTCAGCAGCACCCCAGCCTCCTTCGTATCCGATAGAACCTTCTGTATCAGCAGCCATAGAGAAGTTTACTAACCATGCTGGTCCAAAGTAGCAGAATACTTTTCCGTCCGGGAAGAAACCTTTTCTCCAGTCATCGCTCCACATATCGTGAACACCAGTCTCACCGGCATCTACCATTTTCTTGGAGTCTTCCACCCATTTCATAATATTATCATCAATGTTTACTTTTCCGTCTTCTACCCATTTGGAAGTAACATTGTTCGAATATACACGGTATGTATCATTTACAGAAGATGTCATCTGATATCCGGCAGCTTTCATCTTTTCTGCTGTAGCGTTGAAGGTATCCCAGTCAGAAACATATTTCTGGACTTCTGCCGGATCATCGGATCCTAATACTTCTTTTGCAGCTTCACGGTTGTAGAATAATACACCCGGGCATCCCTGCCATGAAACGCCTTTTAATACACCGTTCGAATCTGTTACAATATCTTTTGTATACTGGTACTGATCTTTCAGATCTTCGTCTGTGATTCCGAGATCTGCGACCGGCATTGTGTAATCTGTATCAACATATTTCAATGCATAATCTGCTTCTAATAAGAATAAGTCAATCTTATCATCTGCTGCAGCAGAATCCTGAGCTAAAAGATTTGCATCAAGGTTGTTCTGGTATGCATTGTCATCACTTGGTGTGATATTCCATTTTACTGTGATGTCCCCAATCTTACCTGTTGTAGCATCCACTTCTTCATATTTATCATAGTGTGCTTTCAGACGTCTCTGGAACTCATCATTCCAACAATAGATGTTCAAAACTTTTCCTTCATCTGCTGCAACAGTCTCTCCGTCCGCTGCCTCTGTAGATGCTGCTGCGTTGTCTGCTGCATCCTGTTTCTGTCCTGCATCCCCTGAAGCTGCGTCGCTTCCGCATCCAGCAAGCATGGATGCTGTCATTGCTGTAGCAAGTAATGCTGATAACAATTTTTTCTTCATGTTTTCTTCCTCCCTAAATATGTCTGGTTCGTTTTTGTAAGTTTATTGTATGTTTTTTCCCACTTATAATATATAAAATTCATTGACAAAATATCATTTTCATGCTATCTTTTGCATCAATATAGTATTACATTAGACTGTGAATTTTACGAAGTGAAAAAGCAGGGTAAAATCAGGGGGTTACCTATGGATCTTTCTAAAGAATGGTACTGGAGTGAATTTGTAAATCAGGAAATGTTAGAACAGCACCGTGTCATTGAAACTGAATATACGTTCTATGACGCGATTGCAAATGGAAATATCGAATATGTGCAGGATAACTGTATAAATCAGACCTTCACAAACCCGGATGGAATGGGAAAACTGTCCGACGACAAACTTCAGAATATCCGCTATCACTTTGTTGTCACGACCGCCATGATCACAAGATACTGTGTGCATGCCGGAATGGAACAGGAACAGGCATACAGTCTCAGTGACTTTTATATTTTAAAAATGGATAAATGCAGGACGATCGACCAGATCAGCAGGCTGCACGATACGATGTGTCTTGATTTTTGCAGCCGCATGAATGAATTGAAACGCCGGCAGATTCTCTCCAAACCGATTGTACTCTGTCTAAACTACATTTATAGTCATATCCACTACCGCATTACCATCAAAGAATTGGCCGAATACCTGAGTCTGTCGGAAAGTTACCTGTCCAAATTATTTTTAAAAGAAATGGGAATTCCGCTCAGCCACTATATCACCGATTTAAAAATCGAAAAAGCAAAAAATCTGCTGCAATATTCAGATTACAGCATTGTCGAAATCGCCAATTATTTCTCTTTTGCTTCCCAGAGCCATTTTATTCAGGTTTTCCAGAAAAAAACTGGCATTACACCTTATAAGTACAGAATAATGTACTTCCGGACAAACTGGGAAGCGCCAAAGAAATCTTAAAAACTTTTTTTCGTAACTCTATGACATAATGTATTCAATCTCTGTGTGGTCTGTCAACATCGATTCTGTAACATAGCTGCCATCTGTTTCCACACCGTTTACGATCATTTTTATGCATCCACACTGTGCATGGTTACGGTTCTTCACAACAATATGTAAGTGTTTTCCACGGAAATCTTTTTCGATTTCAAACTGTTCCCACTCTTTTGGAATAGAAGGTGCTATGCGCAGTCCTTCAAAATCAGGCCGCATTCCAAGAATTCCCTCTACACAGCCCACCATCACGGTAGATGCCGTTCCTGTCAGCCAGTGTACATGGGAACGCCCGAACTGCGGGCTTGCCTTTCCCTCTGTAAACTGTCCATAGCAGTATGGCTCTAACACCCGGATCTCTGCGTCCGCATTCTGTGCTGCCGGTGAATTCTCCATAAAGTAAGTGAATGCCCGGTCTCCGTGTCCAAGCAGCGCCTCTGCCAGAATCAGCCAGCCCTGTGACTGGGAGAAAATACCTGCATTTTCCTTTGTTCCTGCATTGTAGATCACTGCCAGTGCTCCCTCAAATGCTTCTTTATGATATGGCGGATCCATAAGGATCGCACCAAACTTTGTGTTCAGCTTCTCATAAACATTTTCCATTGCTTTTTCTGTCTGCTCTTCTGTCGCAAGCCCGCTGATCACGCTCCAGCTCTGCGGATTCAGCCACATATTTGCCTCGTTGTCCGTTCTCTTTCCGATTGTCTCTCCTGCCTCTGTAAATCCGCGGATGAAACGGTCTTCATTCCAGCAGAACTCATTGATCACATCCCCCTGCTGTTTCTGTTTTTCTTCCAGATATGCAATATAATCTGTATCGCCTTTATACTCCGCAAATTTCTTCAGAATTGTCATTGCATAATAAAACTGCATCGCAACAAATGAAGACTCTCCTGCTTTTCCAAGTCTTAAACAATCATTCCAGTCGGCATAAAGTCCTGCCGGCATTCCGTGTACACCAAGATGATTCATGGAGAAATCAACTGCACGTTTCAAATGCTCATACACAGTTCCTTCCTCTTTGTCTGCAAAAGGGATCACCTCATCTAAAAATGCCATGTCACCGGTTTCGGAAATGTACTTATAAACGGTTGGGAACAGCCAGAGTGCATCATCTGCGCGATACTCCGGATGTCCTGTCTCGTTTACATAAGATGCATCTTCCGGTGTATCCTCATGCCCCGGATTGTGTGTAAATTTTACAAGCGGAAGTCCTGCTCCGTGATGCACCTGTGCAGAAAGCATGAAACGTATCTTATCTTTTGCCATCTCAGGTGCAAGGTGGATCACACCCTGGATATCCTGCACGGTATCACGATATCCGTAACCATTTCTTAAACCACAGTAAATGAAAGACGCTGCTCTTGACCAGATAAATGTCATGAAGCAGTTATAGGCATTCCATGTATTGATCATAGTATCAAATTCAGGACTTGGAGTTTTCACCTGAAAATGCTCTAATTTCTCATGCCAGTAACCGATCAGTTCTTTTACTTCTTTCTCACAAATCTCTTTTGGATTACTGTAATGTGCACAGATTTCTGCTGCTTCCTCATCATATTTCATTCCAAGAAGGAATGCGATATTTTTGCTTTCTCCCGGCTGTAATATAAGGTTCAAAGCAAGCGCTCCACAACTGTTCTCATTATAATTTAAAGTATTATCCAGTTTTCCGTTTACCACACCTGCCGGATTGGAATAATTGTGATAATGTCCGATAAAGTTCTCTTTTGAACCACAGTAAGATGTCACTTCCGCTCCTGCTGCCCCGAAGAACCGTTCTATCACAACTTTGTGATCGACCTCAACGCCTTCCTCCTGTCCATCTAAATTACCATGGATGAGCTGACGGATTCTGTTTTTTTCGAACTGTGTTCTTGTGATGAACTGGGAATACTGGAGATTCACCTGATCCTGTTCGTAATTGCTGTTATTGGTAAATTCCGCATAACCCGTGATCGTCAGTTTTCTTACTTTATCAGAAGTATTGGTGACATTTAAATCCCACACTTCATAAGATGCATTGAGTGGCACATAATAAAGTGCTTCTGTTCTGATATCTTTATATTCCGCATTGATTTTTGTATATGCAGTTCCATGATGACACTCACTCTTATAAGTTTTTAAATCTTTTCCGACCGGCTGCCAGGATGCAGACCAGAAATCATTTTCATCCTCATCTCTGATGTAAATGTATCTTCCCGGCTGATCAAAATCGTTAAAAATGTAACGAAGAATTCTTCCGTTTGCACCTGATTTTGCAAAGCTGTATCCGCCTGCGTTGTTTGAAATGATCGCACCATATTCCGGGGAACCAAGATAATTGGCCCACGGTGCCGGAGTGTCCGGTCTTGTAATCACATATTCTCTCTTTTCATCATCAAAATATCCGTATTGCATGTTCTGTCTCCTCGTTTTTTTATTATTTTAAAATCACGTTTACCGTATAGCATCCACCATTTGATTTTTCAATGGATGTTTTGCTTATCACTGCTTTCTTCCCTTCCATCCGGATGTCTAATTCCGGCATGGCAGCAACCTCACTGATCTGATAAGCTCCATAATCTTTCTTCTCCGCATTGTGATAGCGGATCACAAAGGTATTGCCTGCAAACTCCAGATGCACACCTGCATTTCCATCATCATCAAACTGCTCCTTCACCAGTTTCGGTTCTATTACAAGATCACCAAAACTTCCCTTCACACCAAAAACCTCTGTGATGATCGTAAGCATATACCAGCTCGCCGCACCGGTCAGATAAGCATACATGCCTCTGCCTTCTGCGTTAAAATATTCCGGGATTCCGGGATAAATTCTGCTTGTGTCAAAATCCAGTGCTGTATCTGCCAGTGTCTGCAATGCCTTGTATCCTTCCCGGATAAATCCTCTCTGATAAAGAGCATTGGCATACATGACCGTCATGTGTGAAAATACAGCTCCGTTTTCTTTTTCCCCGTAAGCAAAACCAAACATTCTGCCAAGATCAAATTTATTTTCATGGAAATTGGTATTCAGACGATAGCCTCCGGCATCCTTGTCATACAGATAGGTGTCTGCGCTCTCGCAGACTGCCTGTACCTGTTTTTCATCGGCTGTTCCACTCATAATGGCAAAGACCTGACCGGTGAGCATCATGCGTACATTGTTATCATATTTACCTTCCACCCTATTGCCATGATTATCATAATAGCTGTTAAACCACGCATGGTCTGCCCCATCATTGACCCATTCCTTCTGACGGATATACTCCATCATCCAGTCTGCCTTGCTGTAAAGACTCTCTGTAAGTTCATCTATCGCAACTGCCACTGTTCTTCCACTGACGTTATGACGGCATTTTTTTGTATAAGTCTTTAATAACTCCTGCTTTGCCTGAATATCTGTATACAAAGTATCTGCATCTGAAAGCAGCATCTGCATTTCTTCTAAAATTTCAATTTCTGTGCAGCCACACTGTTTTTCCAATGCTTTCAGGTAATCTGCAAGCTGCCGCAGATTTCCGGCATACGCACAGGTGAAGGCCACACTTTCGCCTTTCTCCTCTGCCATATCAAGTGCATCGTTCCAGTCTGCACCGCGAAGTCTGATGATGTTATGATCTCCGACTTCATAAAATGCACAGAGATTCTGCAGTAAAAGGTGTTCTAACACACTTCCGTAATAAACAGCATTGTCCTCCGTTTTCTGGATCTCTCCATATGCACTGTCCCACTCCTCATCAATGGCTATTCCTCTTTCCACCTGGCGGTCTTTAAAATATGAAACTTTTTTCAGAAGGATCTCAATATCCCCTGTCTGGTCAATGTAAAGCTTTGTTGTCAAAAACGGCCAGAATCCGTGATCCATCCAGACACGCGTGATATGATTGCGGTCGGCAATAAATTCTCCCTGTTTCTCCCCGATGATGGTCGCATTGCTTCCGTCCATCCGCACACCACCGTAATTGTCTAAGATCATCTGTCTGACTCCTGACGGATTCATCAATAAGAGAGCCAGACAATCCTGCCAGAGATCGCGCCAGCCTCTGCCGCCTTTTCCATAATCATGGTGTGGCAGAAATGAACATCCATAGATTCTTCTTAAGATTGGCTGAAAGCTTACCCAGCGCATATAATTATCAAAATCCTCATTGCCCGTGTAATATTTTACATTTACTTTTTTCTGCCAGTAATTTTGTGTTTTCTGAAGTATTTTATTTACCTGTGCGCTGGTTGCATAATCGGCTGCCACTTTCTGGATCTCATCCGTATCGTCTGTCACCCCTATGATGACCGTATAAGTTTTTGCTTCTCCAGGCTGCAATGTGCTCTCTTCAAACCGGATGCCGCCCACTGCTTCTTTTCCTTCTGCATGGTATCCCGCTTTCACGCCGTCCCTGTTTTCCAATACCGCTCTTGGATGTGTAAAACTTCCCCCTTCCCCGATAAACAGATCGACAGTCGGGTAAAAATCTCTTGGACTGTTTCCCTCTCCATCCATACCGCAGACATAATAAACCATCTCATTTTTCTTATGTCCACGTTCATCAAAGGACATCGTCGGTCTGACACATACCCCGTTTGTTGTAACCGTAATGCGGTGCAGCAGAGAAGTTACATGTCTGTGATCCCGGATATTATCTGCACTTCTTCCATAAATCGGAACTGCTGCAACAGGTGTGATCGTCCGTGCAGCTTTGCTCTCATTACAGATCTCCACCTGCATGATCTCTGCTGCATGTGCAAGTGGCGCAAAAGAAGTTACTTTTGCAGACAATCCATATTTTTCAGAAGAGCGTGTGACTGTCTGCCACATAAATCCTGCTGTCAGGGTACTTTCTTCCTGCTCCTCTGTAAACCGGTTCAGTTCTGCTTCTGCGGACGCACCTGTTACAGACCAGCTTCCGATCCCCTTTATCTGGCACCAGAAATTTCTGGTAGAACGGTTATTATGTAAATTTTCTGCACTCACCGGCTCCATCAGGAATGTGTTCTGATCCACTTTGGAATCTCCGCCAAAATCCGGTGTCACTGCTGCTTTTAATCCTTTTTCATTCGCCACCGGCAGATACAGATAACTGTAATTTTCTGCCTTATCTAAAGTAAATGTTCCATCTTTATCCAAAAAACGTACTGCTGCCATAGTTCCTCCTTGTTCTGTTCATTGACATTTTTAACTGTTCTTATCATAGCGGAACATATCAGCAAAAAAATGCCCCACTTATTCCGCCAGCATCACTGCTGAAATATTTTCAACGGTGATAGTATGCGCTCCTAACTTTTGTCCACCTTCCGGTGTTCCTAAGAGCAGCACGAACTCACCTGTTTCGGTTGACTGCTCACTCCACGTTGGATCCACTGTATATTCTTTTGTTTCTCCTGCCTTCAATGTAATATCATCATAAAATCCTTTATATCCATTCTCCGGGTCTCTGAATCCAAGTTTTACGACACGGTCAATGCTGGATGTAATATTAAATTTAATCTCATATTTATTTCCCTGGATCAATGTGAGATTCTGCTGGGCAGCCTGAACATCCCAGTTATTGGTTCCGGAATTTTCCAGTGTAAACAAGAATGTTCCATCTGTTTCCTTCTGTGTTCCATTGCATTCATCAGCAATGCTGCTCCAAAGTCCTGTCAGCATATTTTCTCCCACCGGAACAACCGGTTTGATCACCGGTTCATCAATCTCCGGCGCATCAATCTTCTCCAGCGAAATATTGTCAAAGCAGATTCTGTGCTTCTGATCAATTGCCTGTCCATCGACTGCACCAAGCGTAAATGAAAGGATTGCTTTCATGTCTGTATCGCATGACATTTTAAAATCATACGAAATATTCTGATACTGACCGTCACCTGCAAGATCAATGATTCTGCTTCCGGTGTAAGGTGTCCAGTCATTATCTGACGAACCATCTCTCTGAATCGCATACATAATTTTACGTGCCAGATTCGATTTTACGTCAAATTTCAGGTGGTACCACTGATCTTTTTCCAGTGCGACATTGTTCTGTTTCAACTGAATATACCAGTCCGCATCTCCGGTGCTGTTAATGGTAATATCTGCCGCATTATTCTCTGTGAGACTGTCCACTACAATGGATGCAAGTCCATCAGAATATTTATAAAATTCATAACCGGATAATCCTGCATTGAAGGAACCGTTTTTAATCAGGGAATCTTCCACGATTTTAACCTGATCGAGATAAATCTCTCCCTGTCCTGACATTGTAAATACAAGATCTTTATTGCTATATGTGGCCGCACTGATTTTTAAAGTATATGTCTGGTTTGCATCCGTAAGTGCATAACTTTGTTCTGCTCCTGCGGCACTCACTTTCAGATCTGCATCTCCTCTTGCCACAAAAGAAAGTTCATAATTGATACCATCCGTAAACGCTAGACCTCTCTGCGAAACTGTAAGCGATGATTCTTCTGTGTGATTGATCTGTGCATGAAGCTCTCTTTCATTATTTACATTTGTGACGCTTGCTGCGCTAGCATCTGATATTTCCCAATAGGCGAGTCTTCCCTCTCCCTCCTGGAAATCTCCATTGTATACAAGACTTCCATTTGCAAGAATGGTTTTCGCTTCCACTTCATTTGGATCTGCATCCTTTGTCATTTTGACTGCAACATTACGGATCTCAATGTCTGCCGCAGAGCCTGCTGCTCCCATATTGTATTCAAGTCTGCCGTTTGCATCGTTGTCCTCTGTCATTTTAAAAGAATAACTGTATGTCTTCCAGTCTGTTGTAAGACTGGTGTTCTCACTCAGATATGCCATGTAAGAACGATCCGGTGCTTTCACCGCGGTATTCATGGTTCTGTTTTCAGAACTCTTTGCCTCATAGGAAACCTCATATGTGGCACCTTTCTTAAACGGAATACCTTCCTGTACCAGTTGTACACTGTAATCAACGGTTCCTTCCTTTTCCGTCGTGATCTTTATGGAGTTATTTTCAATTACCGCTTCTGCTGCTCCGCCATTTGCTGTCATAAACTTCCAGTCTGCCTCATCTGTAAGACTTTCTTTTTCAGCAAAATTTCCATTGTTCACATAATTTCCATTTGCATCCGGATCACGGAGCACCACATTTTTCTCCGGTCTCTTTACATTCTCATCATAGCTGTCCTTCTGATATACCCTGACATAGTCCACTGCAAGCTGCGCTTTCTCATCAAAAGGTGTCGTGTCATCAATATTGCCGACCCAGGAACCCCCGACAGCCACGTTTAAGATCATGTAAAATGGCTGGTCAAACGGTGCCGGATATGCAACCGTTCCCACGTTTTTCGTTGTGGAATACCAGTCATTTTCCTCATGGTATAAAATCCCATCGACATACCATCTGATTGCTCCCGGCTCCCATTCACAGGCAAAGGTATGATATTCATCTGCAAAATCGCCTGCTGCTAAAATCTTTGTACCCTGGCTTTCCGCATGTGGCTCTCCATAATGGATGGTTCCATAAAGCTTATTGGTCTGTTGTCCCATAACTTCCATGATGTCGATCTCACCACATTTTGGCCACTGTCCATATAAATTTTCATTTGTAGGCATCATCCAAAATGCAGGAAGATATCCGGTTCCCTGCGGAACTTTTGCCCTGCATTCAAAATATCCATATTTAAAATCTTTCTTTCCCTGTGTATTTACCCTTCCGGATGTATAGGATACTTTTCCATCCTGCTCGGTTTTCTCCGGCTGAATGATCAGCTTTCCGTCTTTTACATAAATGTTTTTCTCCGTATCCACATAAGCCTGAAGTTCGCTGTTTACCCAGCCCGGATCGTGAAGTTCAACATTCCAGTCTGATCTGTCTAACGCAGTTCCCTCAAACTCGTCCTGCCATACAAGATGATATGCTGAATCTTTTGCAGGATCTTTTACTGCTGGCTGCTCCGGCTTTTGTTCCGGCTGCTGGTCCGGCTTTTGTTCTGGCTTTTGTTCCGGCTGCTGAGCAGTCGGCTGATTGTTGTTCTGCGCCTTCTGATTGTTATTCTGCACTGGCTTCTGTGTTATTTTTTCTTCTGGCTGCTGTTTTGCTTCTGCAATCTCTGCCACTATCGTTTTATCTTTTTCCTGCTCTGCTGGCTGCGACTTTTTTCGCTTATCAGCAGCCGGCTTTTTCGATGTGTCTTTTGCGGACTTCTCATATTTTCCAGCAGTGACAATTTCATTATCATTTCCAATTTTCAAAGAAACTTTGATATTTTCTTTTTCTATCACACTGCTAATCGATATCTTTGCCTTTTCTAATATCTTGCTGCAAAATTCTTCCTCATCTCCTTCTGCCGTAACCTGAATCGTTCCATCTTCTTTCAGATATCCCATTTCATGCGCATGCGCGATCATTTTTTCCATGCATGTCTCAAATGTCATGCCTTCCAACTGCATCGCAGCAATTAGTTTCTGCGCATCCTCATTTACAGGTTCCACTGCTAAAACATTCGCATTTTCATCCAGATAAATACGTAACTCCGGATTGATTTTCACTGTGATAACAACTGAATAATTTTCTGGTATCTGAAATATGGTTTCCGATACCTCTGTCGTTTCTGTCACTTCTTCTGCCTGTTCTGCAGCAGTCTGTGACTCCACTGCTCCCGACTCTTTCACATCACCTGTTTTTCCGCAACCCGAAAAGACAAGCACCATGCAGCCCAATAGCAGCACTGCTCTTTTCCACTTTTCCCTCATTTTTTTATCCAACATAAAAAACCTCCCTTTTCATTTTGTGTATTTATCCTAACAAATGAAAAGGAAGGTAAAAATCAAATTCTTGCACTAAATATCAAATTCATGCCGTATTATAATAAAACCTATACTGCTTCATAATCTTTTAGTCATCCATCCCACAGTTTAACCTTTGGGTTCTGCCGCTCGTAACATGGATTGACGGCAGGCTCATAACCTAAACTCCGGGTTACGCCATGCTGTTGACTGTTTTATATTTATAAAGCATCTCCGCATGGTTCTGTTCTTCGATCTGAATGTCTGCCAAAAGTTTTCTGACACCCGGATCACCGAATGCAAACACTTCCGTATTGTAAGTGGAAGAAACAAGTTTTTCTGTTCCGATACAGTCTGTTGCAAGGAAACAGTCCGTTTTCTTATCTTCGGAAGGTGCCATGCTGTAGGTAGCAGCCGGGTTATAATCTTTTCCATCACTGTCGTTGCAGTCGCAGGAAGGAACTTTTCCAGACAGCATCTGTGTCAGGGATTCTAAATGTTTCTGCTCTTTTCCATGCAGATCTGTGAACAGGTCAATGAGCACCTGATCTTTGGCAAGTTTACTGTATCTCTCGTATTTTTCCACGCAGCACTGCTCCTGTGTCTGCAAGTCTTTGATCACGGTTGTCTCTTTTTCGCTCAATATCATCTTTCTACCTCTTTCCGACGGATTTTAAAACCCGCACATTTTTTTCACGATGATATTATGAGTCATAAAAATGGTAATTATTCACTCCTTCGTGAAAATCTGCTGCCCGGGCAGACAGACTGATAAATCTTTTTGGCGTCATTCCATATTTCTTTTTAAACTCCCGATGGAAATAAGACAAATTCGAAAATCCACAGGCGAGCGCCACCTCGAGCGTATTTGTCTCCCCATTTTCAAACTGGTCTGCCGCGCGCTCCAGACGCACATTTTTGATGTACTGCACGCATGACATTCCCATGTATTTTTTGAAAAAACGCATAAAATAATACTCACTGAAAAAACAGATTCCGGCAAGTCCTGAAATCGTCAGTTCCTCCATATAGTGTGCATCGATATAACTTAAAACTTCTTTTAACTTTTTCGCATGTTCTGTCAAAATCGCATCTGCCTCTGTATTCCGGGTACAATATGGAATCAAAGCCGCCACAAGCTGCAGCAGGTATGACTTGATAGCAATCTCGTATCCGGGTGCTTTTTTGTCATACTCCGTGTTTATATCCTCAAACAGCTCTGCTGCCTTTTCGTAAAGCGGATGTCCTTTTTTGATTACAAACGGCGGGATCAATTTCTGGTTCATCAGTGGATTCAAATACCGGATGGCACAGATATCCGCAGCCTTTGCACCAAGAAAATCCATATGAAACACATACGTTTCCGACTGCATGCGCTCCTCTTTCTCATTGGAAATCGCATGCAGCACCGCAGGCGGAATAAAAATCAGATCTCCCTCTTCCACATCATAAGTTTCAAGATGGATCTGATATGTGCAGCTTCCCTTCTCAATCCGTGTAAATTCTGCCTCCTCATGCCAGTGCGCCGTGACATAAGGATACTCTTTCCATAACGGCGTCACATATTTTTGCAGCGGAAAAATTTCTTCGCCGTGTCTGGCGTTCTCATGCTGGTCTAAGGATAGGGTTATTTTTTCTTTCATTGTATTGATTCCTCTTTAACATCATTGAAATAGATGGCAAACACCTTCTAAGCTGTCTTAATCCACATCAGCATAGCAGTTTTGTGCAATACTTTCTTATATTTATACAAGATTTTTCGTTTCTTCTATTCTATTATAACAGTATCATACAATCAAGTGTAGAGATTGCGAAACTCAAAGTTGTGTAAATTTAATTTTGAACAATTTTAATAAACCCAAAAATGAGTTTCGCACCCCAGAATCAAATGAAAGAAAAGGAGAATTTATGAAAAGAAAATGGTGGCACGATAAAGTAGCTTATCAGATTTACCCAAAAAGTTTTTTGGATACAAACGGAGATGGAATCGGCGACTTAAAGGGAATCATCTCAAAGCTGGACTATTTGAAAGAACTCGGAATCGACATCATCTGGCTCTCCCCGGTTTACGAATCCCCTTTTGTCGATCAGGGATATGACATTTCCGATTACTATAAAATTGCAGAACAGTTTGGCACAATGGATGATTTTGACACCCTTGTCGCCGAAATGAAAAAACGCGGTATGCATCTGATCATGGATCTCGTCGTCAATCACTGTTCCGACAAACACGAATGGTTTCAGAAAGCACTCGCCGACCCGGACGGTCCTTACGCCGGCTACTTCTATTTCCGCGAAGGAAAAGACGGCAAGGCACCAAGCAATTACCGCTCCTATTTTGGTGGATCTGCATGGACAAAAGTTCCCGGCACAAATAAATATTATCTCCACACCTTCGCTAAGGAACAGCCCGATTTAAACTGGGAGAACCCGGTCGTCCGCAAAAAAATCTATGAGATGATCAACTGGTGGTTTGAAAAAGGCATTTCCGGTTTCCGTATCGATGCCATCATCAATATCAAGAAAAATCTTGATTTTCCATCCTTCCCGGCGGACGGTGATGACGGACTTGTCTCCTGCGATAAAATGTTAGCTTCCGCACATGGAATTGGCACATTTTTAGAGGAAATGAAACATGAAACATTTGACAAATACGACGCTTTTACGGTCGGCGAAGTATTTCATTTAAAAGAGGATGAACTGCGTGAATTTATCGGTGAGGACGGTCATTTTTCCACCAAATTTGACTTTTCCGCCCATGTGCTTTCCTATGGGGAACACGGCTGGTATGATGCTCCTGCCCTCGATTTCAACCGGTGGCGCACTGCCCTTTTTGACACCCAGAAAGCAGACCTTACCGTTGGCTTTGAGGCAAATATTATTGAAAACCACGATGAGCCACGAGGTGCTACACACTATCTTCCTGCACACGCCAGAAATGAAGCCGGTGTGAAAATGCTTGCAGCTACTTACTTTTTACTGCGCGGAATTCCTTTTATCTATCAGGGACAGGAAATCGGCATGACAAACTGTGTCCGAAACGATATTTCCGAATACGATGACATCAGCACCAAAGATCAGTATCAGGCTGCTTTAAATGCCGGATGTTCGAAAGAGGCAGCACTTCACGCCTGCTATGAAAACAGCCGTGACAATGCAAGAACCCCTATGCAGTGGGACAATTCCCTGCACGGCGGTTTCACCACCGGAACCCCCTGGCTTGCGGAGAATCCAAACTATACAAAGATCAATGTAACAGACCAGATGAACCGGTCAGATTCCGTTCTCTCTTTTTACAAAGAACTGATCGCACTCCGCAAAGCACCGGAATACGTGGAAACCTTCACTTACGGAACGTTTGCCGCTGCTTATGAAGATGTGGACCATATGTTTGCATACTACCGCACCAACGAAGAAACCGGGCAACGCATTCTGATTGCCGGAAATTTCGGCACAGACACCGTGACACTGCCGCTTGAAAAACAGGCTGACCGTGTACTTCTTACCAATGGAAAAGCTGTGGATGAAATTTTAAATGGAAACAGAGAAAGTACTTCTCTTGTATTGGGAAGCTGCGACTGTGTTGTTTTATTATTAGGTCAATAAAATTTTCTTTTTCCTTGACAAATCATTTTTTTCATGCTTATAATAGCGTTAATTGAAGCAGAACACAGGCTTTGACGGGAAGAAGTACAGTTAAGCGGAAGATACAGAAAGCTGCCGGCTGATGAGAGGCGCATCGGAATCTTAATTCGAATACATCCCCGAGCTTCACACCGAATTTGTTTTTGATATTTGATAATCTTGCAATAGTAGGCTGTGACGTAGTGGCGCACGTTAACCGCGCCGGAGTGTTGTCGGACACTCACGAAGGTAAGCAGTGTGAGCTGCTTATGAATTAAGGTGGTAACACGAGTTTAACCCTCGTCCTTTTATTAGGACGGGGGTTTTTGCGCGTATTAAATGAGCAGTGCCGTCTGAGGAAAGAACAAAATGCTGTGCTTGCACAATGCATTTTGTGATTTTCTTAGACGATAGGGCGAAGCCCGCGAACGAGAGAGCTTCGCTCTCGAGTGGGCACTGCGGATTTTAATCGTTCACTCAAAAAAAGAAAGGAACCTAATAAAATGACATTATACGACGAATTAGTTGCCCGCGGACTGATTGCGCAGGTAACAGACGAAGAAGAGATCAAAGATTTGATCAACAACGGAAAAGCAACTTTTTATATCGGATTTGATCCGACAGCAGACAGCCTTCACGTAGGACATTTCATGGCACTCTGCCTAATGAAACGTCTCCAGATGGCAGGAAACAAACCAATCGCTTTAATCGGTGGCGGTACCGCAATGATCGGTGACCCGTCCGGACGTACCGACATGCGTCAGATGATGACACCGGAAACGATCCAGCACAACTGTGACTGCTTCAAGAAACAGATGAGCCGTTTTATCGATTTTTCTGAAGGAAAAGCATTGATGGTAAATAACGCTGACTGGCTGATGGACTTAAATTACATTGATGTTCTCCGTGAAGTTGGCGCTCATTTCTCTGTAAACCGTATGCTCACTGCTGAGTGCTACAAACAGCGTATGGAGAAAGGCTTAAGTTTCCTGGAGTTCAACTACATGATCATGCAGAGCTACGATTTCTACACCTTATACCAGAAATACGGCTGCAACATGGAGTTCGGCGGCGATGACCAGTGGAGCAACATGTTAGGAGGTACTGAGCTGATCCGCCGTAAACTCGGAAAAGACGCTTACGCTATGACTATCAACCTTCTTTTAAATTCCGAAGGCAAAAAAATGGGAAAAACCCAGTCCGGCGCAGTATGGCTTGATCCTGAGAAAACTTCTCCATTCGACTTCTTCCAGTACTGGAGAAACGTTGCAGACTCTGACGTATTAAAATGCATCCGTATGCTGACTTTCCTTCCATTAGAGGAGATCGATGCAATGGAAAGCTGGGAAGGTGCACAGCTCAATCAGGCAAAAGAAATCCTTGCATTCGAACTGACCAAATTAGTTCACGGGGAAGAGGAAGCATCAAAAGCAAGAGAAGCTTCCCACGCACTTTTTGCCGGTGGCGGAGATTCCGCACATATGCCAACGGTAGAGTTATCCTCTGCTGATTTTGCAGACGGCGATATGGATATCCTGTCTCTTCTCGTAAAAACAGAGCTCGCTCCATCCCGTTCCGACGCAAGACGTGCCGTAGAACAGGGCGGTGTCTCAGTTGCAGACGAGAAAGTAACCGATATCAAGACCGCTTACAATGCAGATTCCTTCGGCGCAGATGGACTTGTTGTAAAACGTGGTAAAAAGAAATTCGTGAAAGTAATCGTAAAATAATGAACTGTATCATAAGAAATGCACAAATGAGCGACTATGACTCCGTCGTCCGCATCTTAAATCAGGGGCAGGCGCTTCATATAAACTGGCGTCCCGATATTTACAAACCCAATGATGCGCTTCTGCCAAAGGCAGTATTTGAGGAAATCGTAAAAGGCGATACTTTCTATATTGCAGAAAATGAAGGAAATGTGATCGGAATTTTAGAACTTATCTTCCGGCATATTGAATCTCCTGCACAGGTGACACGGAACATTGTTTTTATCGACACAATGGCGGTTGACGAACCTTACCGCGGCATGGGTGTCGGACATCTTTTCTTTGAAAAAGTAAAAGAGATAAAAGCAAAAAAAGGCTGGATGGCATTGAACTTCAAGTAAATGCTAAAAATCAAGCCGCTTACGAGATGTACTGTAATTACGGATTTACGGAAAAATCCATTAATATGGAATTACTGTAAAAACTATATTTACCTAAAAAAGGACACATACCTCTGATGCTATTACGCATTATCTGGTATGTGTCCTGGTTTTTATCTTCTTTTTATTTTATTGGTTGACATAATTTTTAATCCACTTTACTGCATAAAGAGGAATATTCGTCATCCAATCCTGCTCTCTATAATCCGACATTGATGTTCGGACTGCATAAGATGGTTGATACTTTTCACAAAAAGCTTTCAAACTCTTTGCTTTCAGATTTTCTTCCGCCTTTACTTCAATTGGAATAACAGATGTTTTTCCCTGAACTAAAAAATCAATCTCTCCCTTGGAATTTTGCGTTGAATAATAGTAAGGTATCACTCCGACATCTGATATTAACTGCTGCAATATATACTGCTCTGTCAGTGCTCCCTTAAATTCAGTAAAAATCTTATTTCCTTCTATAATCACTTTTGCATCCAGATCTGTCATCGCTATGAGCAATCCAATATCCACTAAAAAAAGCTTAAAAGCATCAAAATCAATATATGCTTTCAATGGAAGATCCGGTTTTTGAATCCGCTGTACTTTATGAATCAATCCACAATCCAATAACCATTGAATAGCCAGCTCAAAATCCTTTGCCCTGCTCCCCTCGCGCACCTGTCCATAAATATATTTTTTATTCTCTTTTGCAAGCTGCATCGGAATCGAATTCCACACAAGATTCAGTCTTGGAACAAGCTTTATTTCAGCATGTTTTGAAAAATCCTGCTGATAGTAGTTAATAAGATTTTTCTGAATCGCACGAACACGATTATAATCCTTTTTTTCCGAAAAATCTTTTACCACCTCTGGCATCCCACCTACAAAATAGTATTCCCTTAAACGTTCTATATATTTTGTTTTGAACACTGTTACCATCTGCGTATCACAACTGTCTAACATGGAAACAAATTGTTTCTCTCCCATTGCGCACAAAAATTCCCTAAAATTCAGCGGATATAAATCAAGAAAATCTACCTTCCCGACTGGAAATGACGTACCCTGGTGTAATGCAACTCCAAGAAGTGATCCTGCTGCAACAATTGCATACTGAGGTGCATTTTCATAAAAATACTTTAATGATGTAAGTGCTTTTGGTACTTCCTGAACTTCGTCGAAAATGATCAGCGTATTCTCTGCCTCAATAGAAACTCCTGTCTCAGCACTGATCGATAAAACCAGTCTTTCAATGTCTAAATCTCCTTCGAATACCTGTTTCATACGGGCGTTATTATCAAAATTAACATAGGCTGTCTTCTCAAAATACTGTTGACCAAATGTCTTCATGATCCATGTTTTTCCGACCTGTCTTGCCCCGCGGATAATCAATGGTTTTCTATTTTCATTTTCTTTCCATTCTTTCATTCGTGATAATGCAAATCGTTCCATGAGCCTTCCTCCAACTCCTATAATCTATAAGAAACCATTAAATTATTTCCATATATCTGCATTATAAAATTCTACCCCACAGGTGTCAACATTATTAAGGATGTAAATATGTGTTTAATCAACACTTTTAAGGACGAAAAATGTATAAACATATCATTTCTTTCGGCGAATCGATGAGATTTCCTCTCGCAGCTACCAGTTCCACATGGCAGAGTGCCCTTATTTCTTCTCTCCGCCAACCTTGCGGAAGTTATTGAAATCATTCACGACTTCCCGAACACACCAGACCAGTGTATCGAATGCGCCTGCCTCGTACAGATTGATCAGGATCATACCAATCGGGATTGCAAGGATCATCCCCACAACACTGCCCACCCTGTAACCGATGAACATGAATAACAGCGATGCAAACGGATCAAGTCCTACGGAATCGCCGATCAGCTTCGGCTGCACGATCTGGTGCACGACAAGAGAGACCACATATAAAACGATCATGCCGACCGCCATCTTGTAATCTCCGGTAAAAAGTTTGATAACCGCCCACGGACAGAGCACTGTTCCCGTTCCAAACACCGGAAGCATATCCAGAAACGCAATGCCAAAGGCGATCAGCCATGCAAAATCTACCCGGAGGATCAAAAGACCGATCAGAAGAATGACATAAATAACGCCCATGATCTTAAACTGTGCTTTAAAATAGCCTCCTACCGCATGCACAAGCTGTTTATAGATACGTTCTGTTTTTGCAAGGAATCCGGCAGATAAATGTTTCTCCACCCCGGTGATCAGTTTGTCTTTATCTGCAATAAAAAAATATGCTGCAAGCAGTCCTACGACTATGCCAACGATCATATCCGGCAGGCTTTTGGCAAATTCTCCGATTGCCCCAAGCGTTGCAGAATCTGAGCTGGACACAAAATTTGTCAAAAAATCCTGAATCGCAGTTCCGATGGCGCTTAAATCCACATTCTGCGTAAATGGCAGTTTTTCCAGCAGCTGCTGCAGCTGATTGATTGCCTCGGAAAATTCGGTTCCGGCATTGGCAGACATCGTTGGCAGATACGCCATAAATGCTCCGATTCCTTTCGCAAGGACTGCCCCTGCGCCATAACAGGCCAGCACTACCAGTCCGATGACCAGCACGATCATGATGACCGAACCATATTTCCGTTTAATTTTGATCCGTTTCTCCAGAAACTTCACCATCGGATTTGCAATCATCGCAAAAATCATTCCCACCACAAACGGCATAAAATAGATCAGCAATTTTGGAAGAAATGCGAACACAAAAATCAACAAAAACACTGCCCAAAGCAGATTGCATGCAATTTTTAAATATTTTGTCCTGAAATTGCTCATAACTTCTCTTTTTCCTCTCGATCAAAAAATCTTTTCCATAGATTATTTTCCATAAATTGCTTTCTATTTTAACACATTCTTTTTTTGAAAAAAATATATTCCCGAATCTTTTATACTTTCTTTACCAAATCTTTATTTTTCCGCCATAAGAGCTGCTCCGTGTCCTACAAATAGAGTTTAAATCTTCTTTTTTACAAGAAAATGGTTTGCAGCCGTAACCCCGGCTCCTGCCAACAAAAGAAAATAGAAGTTCAGTCCCCTGCTGATCAGCATGGATGGGATCAGACTGCCCTTAGAAAATACCGGTGCAAAGACTGACCGATACATCAGTTCGGTGATTCCCTGCGCTCCCGGCAGCGGAAGCATATCCACCGCAATATAGACCGATGCCTGTAATAGAACTACCTCCTGTATGGAAGTCCCCGCCTGTCCAAGTCCGAGATATACCATATAAGTAAGCAGAAATACACTACACCTCTGCAAAAACGTCACGGCGATGACCACTATTAATTTTCCCGGATGCTGCTTCAGCCAATCCACGGCATTTCTATAGTTTCCCGTAAATGTCTGCACCTTATCCATGCGCTGTGGATTTGCTTTCCAGATGTCGAGCCGGATAAACTGCTTTTCCACCCACGCCCAAACGACAATCATCCACTGTGGAAAAAGCATTGCGGCAAGTACAACTGCAACGACAACCGTGTTCAGCGCAAGCCCCAGCAAATATAATGGAAAAAAGGACTGCAGCTCTGTTTTCAATGCGCCGCCGCAAAAAAGTAACATTCCGACACCTAAAACTACCAACACAATTTTATAAATTACTGCCACCGTCATAAGCACTATGGTACTGTCAGAACCTTTGTTTCCATCTTTGTTCATATAATAAAGCTGCACCGGCTGCCCACCTGTTGCGGATGGTGTGATGCCCGAATAAAAAAATCCAATAAACGAATATTGGATACAGCGCCACAGAGAACATACCTTTTCTTTTCCAACAACACAGAGAACGGTTGTCTGACTGTCTGTTTTTTTTCGCATGGATGTGAGCAGATACCAGATCATGCTGCCCTCTGCGCAGACAAAAAATAACGCCAGTCCTGCCGCTGCAATCAGGTACGGAACTGACATATTTTTTACTGCCTGATAAATTTCTGACAGATTCTGTCCATGGAGTAACGTATAAAAAGTCAAAAACATAATCCCAAGAAACAAGACTGTCTGCAAGATTTTCTTTTTCATATCCACGTAGCCACCTTTCCTCTTTTTTGGACAGAACTGTTACGCAATTTTTTCAACAGCACAAACCGTTTCTTCCTGCACAGACATTTCCACTAATTCTCTCAAACTTCCTTCAAAAATCCGTTTCCGTCCAAATTTTTCCATGAAATCCTTTGGTGTCACAAGGGAAAAATGTTTTTCCCAATGACAGACGCCGTACTCCTCTAATACCCGTGCCACGTAGGAAGAACAGGTGTAATGGTTTTCCTGGTAAAATGGAATGTTCCACAAAATAAATGGTAATCCTGCAACTGCATAATGATAATGAAATCTTTCCTGCATAGCCAGACGCAGTTCCTGACGGATTGCCTCCTTTTGTGCAAGCGAACACTCAATACTACACACCATATAATCAGCCGTTGGAAACACCGTTAAGATTTTTCTTTTATCCTCTTTTTCAAATCCGGCAAACAGCGGAACCGCAGGATTTCTGCGTCCCACACTGTATGCCTCCTCAAGTTCCGCATCCATCGAAAGAACCACATGAATGTACTTCTGTTTGATGACCTGCCGTATCATTCCGGCAAAAAATCCCGGTGTATCTACAAATGCAATATAAATCTGTGCCATATCTTTATTCCTCTGTACTTTTTTCTTATCACTGGAACTGATAAATTTTTCTTGCCATGCGGTAGCCGCCGACTGTGATTTTTCCACCTAATCTTCCCGGCAGATAAGTAAGACCGCTTAAAGTAGAACATCTTAACCGGTAATAAAGTATCCTGTCATAATCCTTCACCTGCTCCCACATCCTTTTACGTTTCTGGAACGCCTCCTCTGTTTTGATCAGAAGAAGATGGATTGAAGAAATGGACAACATGATCGAAATATTGCGCATCATGTAAACGGCCAGTTTTGGATACATTTTTTTCACTTCTCTTAAATCCACACTTTTTGCAACAAGCTCTGTCACGCGGATCTGCTGGTCGATACGCTTCATCAGGACTTTCTCGTTGACCGACTGATCTTCCCTTCCAAGGTAGTAATGATACAGGTCAATATCCATGTAGTAGAGATTCTTCGCATACGGAAGCGGCTGATAGGAAAACAGGTTATCCACATAAAACGTGTGCTCCGGCAGTTTTACCCCCGACTGTCTCAATACTTTCGTCTGAAACATAAGTGCATGCATAATCAAATACTGCGATGGATGAAAATGTCCGATTGTGTTCCAGTTGCACATTTTTTCAGTTGGAAATACATTTCTGTAATTCATCGGTTTCTGGATTCCCTCATCCAGATGATCGTACACATAATTACAGATGATCAGATCTGGGAACTGTGCGACTTCAAAACTTTTTATTTTATCTAACATTTTTAGATAAGCATCACGGTCGAACCAGTCGTCGGAATCCACGACTTTATAATAAAGTCCATGCGCCAGCTCCAACCCTTTGTTCACACCGGAACCATGACCGCCGTTTGGCTTATGCACCGCTTTTACAATGTTTGGATAAAGCATTTCGTATTCATCTGCGATCGCACCTGTCCGGTCGGAAGAACCATCGTCAATAATGAGGATCTCGACATCCTCGCCGCCCACCAAAAGTGAATCCACACATCTTCGCATATAATTTTCTGAATTGTAACATGGGATTGTAAATGTGATATATTTCATTTGGAATGACCTCCGCTATACTCTGTAACATTTTTACTGTTAACGAGTATAACGGTTCATTCTTAAAATACACATGGATTATTCTAAAGAAAAGGTAAAGATTACCTATACAAAATGTTAAATCTTCAATAATTCGATCATAAACAGCCAGACCAGTCCATAATAAGTGACCACTGCTACCAGATCATTCACGGTTGTGATAAGTGGTCCTGACGCGACCGCCGGATCGACTTTGATCTTATGGAAAAGCAGTGGGATCGTTGTTCCGACAAGGCTCGAGATCACCATCGCAAGCATTAAGGAAACTCCCACACAGCCTGAGATCAAAAACGAATAGGAAAGCGCATTTCCTTTTATGAAACACACATAGAGTCCGATAAATACAAATGCCATAATTCCAAGAAACAGTCCATTTGCAAAACCAATGCGCATCTCTTTCAAAATCAGTCCAAACTTATCTTTCCGGTTTAAATTCTCATCCATCAGCACACGGATCGTCACAGCCAGCGACTGGGTTCCGACATTTCCTGCCATATCTAAAATCAATGACTGGAAACACATCACAATCGGGATCACTGCAACGACCGTCTCAAAAATTCCGACAACCGAAGATACCACCATTCCCAAAAACAGCAGGATGATCAGCCACGGGAGACGTTTTTTCATACTCTGAAACGTTGTCTCCTCCAAATCTTCTTCTGCAGTAAGACCGGCTAACTTCGCATAGTCCTCTCCCATCTCTTCATCCACGGCTTCCACGATGTCGTAAGCTGTGATGACTCCTAAGATTTTTCCTTCCTCTGACAATACCGGAATGGAATCCTCTGCGTAGTCTTTTAACCGTTCGATACACTCACTGATTTTCTCATGTGCTCCCACATACGGATAGGAAGTCGAGATCAGATTGTCCAGATCCTGATAATCTCTTGCCACGATCAGGTCTTTTAAGTCGATTGCTCCATAATACTGCTCATTTTCATCTACTACATAGATCGTTGAGATATTATCGTTCTCTCCCGCCTGACGGATCAGCTCATGCGTAGCCTGACGGATGTTCAGATTCTTTCCTATGACGATAAAATTCGTTGTCATTTTGCTACCGATCTCATCATCTTCATAAGATAAAATCAGTTTGACATCTTTTTCCGCATCATCATCCAGCAGATCAACGATCCTGGTCTTAGTGTCCGCATCCAGATTCTCCAGAACATCGACCGCATCATCGGAATCCATCTCCGAAATGACCCTGGCGGCATTTTCCAGATTGATCTCCTGCAAATACTCTGCCGCATCCTCGGTATAGGAAAGGATTTCCGCAATATACTCCTCTCCAAGCAATGGATAGAGTTTTTTTCTTTCCTCCGGTGTCATCTGCTCCATTGCATCCGCAATGTCGCTCTCATGATAATCGGAGATTTTTTCGAGCAGTTCTTCTTTTCCAAGATTGCTTCGGAATAATGTTAATAATTCTTCTACATAAGTCGGTTCTTTTAATACTTCTTTTTGCATTTCTGCCTCCTGTTCTCCCTGAAAAAAGGGCATAAAAAACCACCGCTTTACTTCCAAGCAGCATGCGTAAGTTCCTGCTGTTATAGTTCATGACAATAGATTGTCCGCGAAGCGTGCACTCTATTGTATAGGCATGTAAACCGGTGGTTTCAGAAGGCATATTCTATTATCACAGAGGTCAGACGCCCACAGACATCTGCCCTGTGCCAAAGCATTCAGAAAATCCATCGGTTTTGTTCTTTCGCCCCGCACTATCACAACTGTCCATGAATGTCACCTCCTAAAAAATTTCCATTGCTATTATATAATCGTGACCGGAAATGGTCAACTCATTTCTGCCTTATTTCTATCTGTCTTTCATAAATGCCTCAATCTCGTCCGGATCACGGATAATTGCCTCTGAGAGACACTCACAGCCGTTCTCTGTGATCAGAAGATCATCCTCGATACGGATTCCAATCTCCCATTCGTCAATGTAAAGTCCCGGTTCATCAGTAATGATGGCACCCGGTTGTAATGTTTCATTGCAAGCCGCTGTGACATCATGCACATCGATTCCAAGATGATGGGATACGCCATGCATATAATAAGTATCAATCTCGTCCTCTTTTTCGATCAGACCGAGTTTCATGCAGCCTGCTGCAAGCACTTTCTTTGCAATCTCATTTAACTCTTTTAACGTCATGCCCGGTTTTGCAGTCTTTGCAACCTCACGGTTTGCAGCTAAAACAATGTCGTAAACCTGTCTCTGGCGCTCTGTGTATGTTCCGTTTACCGGATAAGTTCTTGTGATATCTGCGCAGTATCCGCGGTATTTTGCCCCGAGATCCATCAGCAGTAAAGAACCATCCTCACAAATGTCAAGGTTTGTGTCGTAGTGAAGCATGGTTCCGTTCGCACCGCTTCCTGCGATGGTAGGGAATGCAGTTCCCTCCGCTCCGTTATAGCGGATCATGTATTCAAAATCAGCCTGTGCCTGATATTCTGCCATTCCCGGCTCTAAATGTTTCATCACATACTGCAATGCTTTATCGGTAATGCCGATCGCCTCCCGCACAAGTGCTACTTCATCCCCGTCTTTTTGCATACGCAGTTCTGCGATCACCTGCGAAATATTTTTCACTGCATGTCCCGGATATTTTTCTGCAAATTCTTTTGCTTTGATCATATTGTAATCCGGCATGTCCTCAAACTGATATCTGTAACAGTCAAAATACAGGCTGTCGATATCTTCCCTTGCCATCATGCGGTCAACAGCGCCCTCAAAAGAATCTAAAAACATCACATTATCGATACCGGAAATCTCTTTTGCCTCATCCACTGTCACTTTTCTTCCGTACCAGCGCTCCTGTGTCGGGTCTGCTTCTTCGATAAATAGAATCACCTGCTCCTCTTTCAATGTCTTTTTCATCAAAAGAATCATATGGTCTCTTCTTAATCCTGTCAGATAAAAAAAGTTTCTGTCTGCCTCAAATGGTGCATATTCATCTGCACTCACATGGCTCTCAATCCCGGAAAATAAGATCAACGCTGACTGTCTCTCCATTTTCTCAAAAACCTGTTTTCTTCTCTCTGCAAAATTCATGGTTGTTCTCCTCTTTTTTCAATCATCTATTGACAGAAACTCAAATCGTATTTTCTGTCATAATAAAGGCAGGTTCTTTCATCTCTGAAAAAGCCTGCCCGAAAAACTTATTGGTTGTCACCTATGCCTCTGCGCTCATCTGGATTCTCGTTGTGATCTCTTTTACTTCAGCCATCAAAGCAGAATACATCTCCATCTCAATTCCAACCGGCGACATATGCGGATGCTCCTGTTTCATACGGTATGCCTGTACCAGTAAACTTCTCTTCACATCTTCAAGTTCTAAAAGCTGCTCTCTGCTCATAACCAATCTCCCACATAACATATTTTCATTTGCAGTGCACTATATCTCGTACGTGCGCCTCAACTATAATAGCATATATGGTAGATTTTAGCGCATGAAATTCATCGGCAAAAGTAACAATATTTTTTCTGACATTTGGCACATTTGTCTATTGCCTGAAAAATTTTCATCACTTTTTACAATTGCATCAGCGTTTGCAGTGCCTCATTTTCTACAATACATTTTCCGTGTTCTTTTATAAATGCAATTTGTCCGACCTCAGCATAACGGCAATTGTTATATTCTACAATTGTAAACGCAAATGGCCGTAATTCTTCCCTTGAAAAATGGATCAGATCCATCACAAGATAGTATTTTTGCTGGAATTTATAAAGACTGCTTGTAGGCATTTTTTCTGTAAATGGTGCCAGACGGATCAATCGCAGCATTTCATCCAGACTGGAAAACTCCAGACTAAACGGAACCGATGTCTCAAAAATTTCATTGTCCTCTTTCTGCTCAGTACCATTTGCATCTTCTGTCTCTGTCTTTTTTGCATCCTGGCTGTGCTTTGCCTTATATTTTTCGAGGAAATCATCGATAGCACTCTGTTTTTCCTCTTTATTCATCTGCCGAAATTCTGATAATTTTTCCGGTGCGAGCTGGTTCATCAGCTGTCCGACCGTATCCACAAGATTCTTAAAACTCATCTCGGAATCTCCGCCAAACGTGATCGCCATGCTGTGATCCTGCAAAAGTTCTGCCTTCACTACCGGTGAAATATTCTGCATACTGATATTGCCCTGCTCCTCTACCAGTTCCACCACCGCACGCATAAACTCCTGCGTCACCTCGGTATTTCCAATAATCTCATCAATATTGTATCCCATTTCACGGATTTCTTCTTCAGACAGTGCACATCTGATCTTATTTTCACCTAATCTCTCAATTTCCATATGTATTACCTTCTAAAACATCTTTCCGATGCTTTGCAATCCAAAAATACTTTATACCTTTCGAATGGCTTTGCATTCTTGGAATGCTGTTTCTTCTTATAAAGAATATGTTGTTATTTTCACAGCTATTATCCTATTTTTTTATGCATTTGTAAATAGGGTTTCGATTCCACATATCCGCCACAAAATAGGTCAATGCTGTCCATGTATACACGGAATAGAAAATGCCGTACTCATCAACGCCGTCCTTTAAAATTTTCTGTGCCTGCTCTTTTGTCAGAAAAGAAAAGCCGTCAAAACATACACTTCCCTCTGCACCGTCCTGTGACATACCTGTCAGAGTATCCCGGTTCAACACGATTTTCACAAGTGCGTTGCTCTCATCCGTCATTCCCGGTGTGCTGAAAAGACATGGATTGATCACTTCCAGTTCATCTGTATCCAAAACCTCAATTCCGGTTTCTTCTTTCAGTTCTCTTTTCGCAGTCACAAGCAATGGTTCGTCTTCCTCTTTATCTGCCGGATCGATCAGTCCCGCCGGGACACTTAACAGAAATTGTCCTGCCGGGTAACGGAATTCACGGTTCAATAATAGCTTTGGCTCACCGTTGGATGGATTCCAGATCGTGATGCAGCTCACCGCATCCGGAAGCATATTTTGAAATTCTTCCGTAGACTTCACTGCCACAAGATCATCTGCGCTCCGTCTTGTTGCATTATAGTAATGTCTGCCCTCGGCATACTGAAGATCAAATACTTTGATAAACTTTGTTTCCAACAGCGTTTTTATATTCTGTTTTGTGATTTTGGGACGCATAATAAACTTCCTTCCTTAACCGATGATTGCGAAACTCCTTTACACAATACTTTACATTGTTCTATATTCAGGAATTTTATAAAAATATACTCTGTTTCATTTTTACAATAATTTACACCCGATAGCGGTTCAGGCAGGAATAAATCTCCTGAATTCTTGGGATTGCGTATCCACCGGAGATAACGCCATGCTCTGCGGCAAATACCATTCCTTCCTGCTCTAACTTTTGTTCTAACCACTGTGCCGTTTCTGAAATGGTACGCTTTCCATCCACCAGATGTTCCACAGTATATTTCAAAAGCAGTCCCAGTGCCGCCGTCTGCTCGCTGTCGATCAACTGCTCGATATAGCGCAGGTCGACATTCTGTTTTCCAAGCATAAAGCCATCCACACCAAGCGTCTTTACCTTCAAGCGCTCCGGCTCGCCTTTTTTCACTTCTCCGCTCCGGTAGTCCCTGCGTTTTACCGCTCCATTCCTGTCTTTTTCCATGACACGGTGGCTATCCGGTAAAACAAATGGTTTTGCTGTCTCCTGCATGATTGGAAATTGTCCACACAGGTTCTTTGCTTTCTCTGTGATATCCACAGGTTCATACTGATCCATCTGGATCACAGTGTCTGCAATGTGGAAAAATGCTCCCGAACTTCCCGCAACCAGAATGGTAGAAATTCCTGCTTTTTCATACAGATCCTCTGCTCTGGATAAAAACGGTGTGATCGGCTCTTTGTCCGGGCTTACCACTTTCTGCATAAACGCATCCCGCACCATAAAATTGGTTGCAGAAGTATCCTCATCCAGCAAAAGCAGTCTGCTGCCAGCCTCAACCGCTTCCACGATGCCAGCCGCCTGGGACGTGCTTCCACTCGCATCAGCAGTCGAAAAATCCTTCGTATCCCTGCCGTTTGGAAGATCATTGATAAACATGGAAATATCTACATTTTTGATAAATCTTCCGTCCTCAGAGCGGAGCTTTTGTGCCGTTTCATCTGCGATCACATATTCCCTGCCATCTCCGGCAATATGATTGTATACGCCTAATTCCAACGCATTTAAAAGTGTAGATTTTCCATGATAACCGCCGCCTACGATCATGGTGATCCCTTTGGGAACTCCCATTCCTGTAATCTTCCCCCGGTGCGGCAGTTCTAATGTCGCACGCATTGTTTCCGGAGAAACAAATTTTACAGACTGCTTCATTGGCTTGGAAGAGATACCGCTCTCCCTTGGCAGCACAGAGTCATCCGCCACAAACGCAGCCAGCCCAAGTTCTAGCAGCTTCTCACGGATTGCCTGCTGATCTTCTGCCAGTTCCACAGCCTCTTTTACTTTTTGCGCATTCAGATTTTTATAATAAAAAGACTGCTCCACGCACTGTGGCAGATATTCAAATAAGATTTTTTCGAGTTCTTTTGCATTAATCGTTCTTCCATTTGCAGGAAACCCGACTGCAAATCTGGCGGTGATCTCTTTTTCACTGATTTCACATGCTGTCCTCTGCAGCACTTCCTGTCCGCAGTGTGTCACTGAGATCAGCCCGCTTTTCCCGGATCCCTTCGCTTTAAAGTTGAACTGATTCACTTTTGCCGCAAAATTGCGAAGCAGTTCATCCGCCAACGCGGTTCTTGTCAGCTTATCTTTCATTGCAAATGCCGGGAATCCGGCTGCCTTCGCATCCACTGTCACCCTCACATCCGATGGCGCCGCAAACGGATCGCCCTGCACATGGTCAATCGACAATATGTATTTGGGAAACTGGTAACTTCCGCGCAGGGATTTGTATAATGGGTAACTTTTATGGTCTATTGTTTTTAATTGTGATTGTAGGTCGTTGTATGATTGCATGGAGGGACTCCTTTTTGTATTGTGTTTTTATGAAATTTTTGTGCTATTTGCTCGTCTTTCTTATTTGCAAATATGTACCGCCTCTAATTAATTACTTCATTTAACTGAAAACTATGAAAAAGTATCAAATAGGTTTTCTTTATAGTATCCATGATATCATATAAATAACTTTATTGGGCAGATATTTTTTATAGATATTACAGAAAGTAAGTTATTTTCATTCAGCAGTAAAACACTTGCTGCTTTGCTGCTGAATGAAGTAATTCACGAATGAACAGGCTCCTTTTACGATGCAAAAACTTAAAATGAGTTTTTTTCATCTATTAGAATCACTTTTTACTTGTTTTTTGAAAGATAAAACCCTGCATAATCACTGGGATTATGCAGGGTTTACCGTTCCCTATTATAACATACCAAGTAATAACCGGGAACTACAGCTTGTTCCGTCATTCTTTAGCATATTTATCATTATAACATACCAAGTAATAACCGGGAACTACAGCTATGATGATGAATTGCATATAACTGTAGCAATTATAACATACCAAGTAATAACCGGGAACTACAGCCATTGTCTGCTCTCTTGCCTCATATAAGATATTATAACATACCAAGTAATAACCGGGAACTACAGCTACAATGTATTATGGGAATCCAGTGATAATATTTTAAAAAAATATAAATGGAAAAGAAAAAGCCTTGCCATTACGCCAAGTGATGTAAACATCTTCTCGCAAACGTCCGAAACGCTTAATGGTACAGCTTTTAAAAATATTATATCATGTGCAAAAGCAGCACATGATCGACATTCGCCGTTCGCCGAATGCATAAATGCATTCTTCTCACTTGCGCTCATTATATCACAAAGTCAAAAAAATAATACTTTAAATAAACGCGATCATATATAACGGTAATGTAATGATACCATCATCACTTACACCTATATTACCATCAACAAACTTGTATCCATAAGGAATATCTGCATTCGTTTTCAAAATAGATTTTAAGGAATTAGCCCGCGTATTTCCACTTTTAACCTCAATCGGAACTACCACACCATCTTTTTGGATCATAACATCAATTTTTCTCTTGGTTGTCTCATTTTTATAGAAATATAACGGATATCCTTTCTTGTAAAGTGCATCTGCTATGGCACATTCATATATACCGCCTTTTGAGTTTCCGAATAACGTATTTTCTACGATATGTTGCTTTAATGAAAAATCTTTCATCGCCATCAAAAGAGATAAATCCGTTGTGTATGCCCTGAAAAAGTCATCTCTTGCATAGTCATCCAGATCAAATCTGACATCTGTTACCAGTTTGCATAAATGCACCATATCCGCACGAAGCAGCCACTCAATACTTGAAAAATATTTTTGTGCCCGACCACCATGCTCGACCTCTTTATATTGAAATTTATGGTTTTCCTTATCCAGTAACTGTTTTGCAAGAGAAAGATAACACTTCTCTGCTTTTACCTTTTCCTCAGCTGTTGCATAATGTGCTATGTCATACTGGTATCCCTGTAAGAGGCTGCGCTGTATCCTGTCAATTTCCCTAAAATCTTTTGTGTCTATATATTTCTGTACTGCCTCTGGCATACCACCTATTGCAATGTACTGTCTGTAATAATTCATCATTTGCGAATGAATTGCTTCAGGCACAATCGTTTTAGAACGCAGATAACCACAGAGATTTTCTATCATATCCCCGGATATTCCCATTCCCCACAGAAACTCTTCAAAATCAATCCCATACATTTTCAAATAATCAACATATCCAACCGGATAAGAAGAGGCACGTTTGTAATCGATTCCAAGAAGTGAGCCAGATACAATTACATCATATTTATTATCTATCGCCCAAAATTTAAGTGATGTGACCGCTTCCTGACATTCCTGAATTTCATCCAGAAAAATCAATGTTTTTCCAGGAATAATTTTCTTTTCAGGGAAGCGGAACCGCATGCCCATAACCATAGCATCTACGGTAAGATCTCCAGAAAATATCTCCATCGCAGAAGGCATCTGTTTAAAATTAATTTCAACCAGTTCTTCATAATTTTCTTCGGCAAAACGTTCAACGGTATATGTCTTTCCTGTTTGTCTGGCACCCTGAACGACAAGGCACTTCTTATCCTTTGTGTTTATCCAGTTTTTCATAAAATTTGTTGCTTTTCTTTTTAACATAAGGCACCTCTGATCAACATAAATAACACTTTTTAATGCAAATCATCAACATTTTAGAAAGATAAAATGTATATCTGTCAACATTTCAGAAAAATTATATCATTAATTTGAATCGATGAAAAGGATTATTGCAAATTTCATCCGCAGTACCTGTAAAAGTATGGCATAATTTCCACGAAAACAACTGTAATTTTCTTCCAGCATGTGCTATGATGATGACATAAATGTAGCAACACGAAAGACATTCCACTGCACTTTTCCGTAAGCGCTGCGGATTTATGACACACAGAAGGAGGATTTTATGTACGAATTTACAGAAGACTGTATGCTTCATATTGATGCAATCGATGAAGAACACAAGCGTCTGTTCCAGATGATAAATGAAGCATTCGAATTAGTTGAGAAAACAGAGGATGTGACAGCCATCGGTCAAAGCCTGATCGCAAACCTGAAAGATTACGCAGCTACGCACCTTGCTCATGAGGAGGCTTATATGGAGAGTATCCATGATCCTGAGCTTCCTCTCCAGAAGACAGAACATGCTGCATTTGCAAAGACGATCAACGAATTTAAACTGGATACCACATCACCACGCAATGCCAAGAGATCGTTAAATGAACTTCTTACTTACCTCGTGCACTGGCTTTATCATCATATTTTAAGCAGCGATATGATGATCGGGAAAATGATCCCTACGGAAGAATCTACAGAGGATCCATTTGCATTCACGGACAAATACAAAACCGGCATCACATTTGTCGATGATGAGCACCGCAAGCTGTTTGAGATCATCAGTGATACCAATGACCTCATCCACGACCAGCTTTTACATGATAAATACGATGAGATCATGCGTCTGCTGGCAGAACTGAGAGATTATACGGAATTACATTTCAGCGAGGAAGAGGCTCTGATGGAGCGCATCCATTATCCTGAACTTCCTTCACAGAAACGGGCACACGCTGCATTTGTAGACCGTCTTGTAAATATCGATCTGGATGAAATGGAGGATCTGGATGACAACCAGCAGGTATATCTTCTTGATCTGATCCAGTTTTTACTGAACTGGCTTGCAAACCACATTCTTGCCTGTGATAAAAAAATTGGTGAATATATGCGCGAAAATCATATTTCTGAATAAGCAGGAACGGTTGTATGGGTTTTCACCCGAATGATAAAAGATCACTAGTCATCCGGTCAAAAACTCATACAACTTTTTTTATTTTCTTACTTGACAAAGTCAAGTATCGGTTTTATACTGTGTGCAGTTGGAAACGAAAATACTCAGTTTTCGATATGAAAATTGGATTTCGCTTTGCGATGTAAGGAGGATTTATGCTAATATCAACTCTTTCCTACTATACAACTGAACTATATAAAGAATTTGCTGCTTACACAACAGAAAAGCTCCATGAGTTAGGTCTTAACTTTGGTCAGATGTACTTTATCATTTATGTGGGCAAACATCCTGAGTGTACCCCATCAGAACTGACCAGCGCCTTAAAACTGGACTGGGGACATTCGCAGCGCTCCGTTGCGAAACTTGCAGAAGATGGTTTTCTGATCAAAGAAAAGAAATCCGGCCGCAGTTACCGGCTAACCTTAACCCCTCTTGGAAAACAGGCTTTTGATGTCTGCCATCAGGTACTTTTCGACTGGGATGCCACCAAATTGACCGGTCTTACCAATGAGGAGCAGCAGCTCCTTTTAAATCTGCTGTGTAAAATATCAATTCAGAAAGTGTGAGATTATGTACGAAACAATTCAGACTCCCTTCAATTATGGAGGATTAACCTTAAAAAACCGCATTATTTTTGCCCCTACAACATTCGGTTTATCGGATGAAGATTACTTTGAAAAAATACGCCGGATCGCAGCTGGCGGCTGCGCTATGATCATTGTCGGAGACGTTCCGGTTGGAAAAAGTCATTTCGGAAAATCACTTTTTGACAAAAAAGGCTTTGCATTCTATGAAAAAGTGATCGGGATCGCCCATGACAATGACTGTAAGGTATGCGCCCAGCTTCATCAGTCCGATTCCAATATCAAAGCCATGTTAAAATATGTTCCGGGCGTGCTCACAAAACGGATCAGCATGCAGGAACTCCGCCCTCTTTTAAATAATGAGGTTGCTCCATATATTACGAATATGCCTCACAAAAAAGTAAAAGAGATCACCTCTGCTTTCGGCACTGCCGCTGTTCTCGCAAAAAAAGCAGGATTTGATATGATCCAGATCCACGGTGACCGTATGTGTGGAAGTTTCAGTTCTTCCATTTACAACCACCGCACCGATGAATACGGCGGAACTGCCGAAAACCGTGCCCGTTTTGCAGTGGAGGCTGTTTCTGCCGTCCGCGAAAAACTGCCGGATATGCCAATCGATTACAAGCTTGCCGTCCGTCAGGAGAATCCGCACTACGGAAATGCAGGTGTTATCGAGGATGAGCTGAAGGTATTTGTTCCAATGCTTGAAAAGGCAGGCGTTACAAGCTTCCATGTCACACTCGCAAACCATTCTGATCTTGAGAATACCATTCCACCGAAAAACCATCCGTATTTCGGTGAACCGGGATGTTTCCTGAAATTCTGTGATGAGGTAAGACAGTACACCAATCTTCCAATCTGTGGTGTCGGCGGACTTACCGATCCTGATTTTGTGGAAAAACAGCTTGCCGATGGCCGTATCCAGTGTGCTGCCATGAGCCGCCAGTTACTGGCTGATCCTGACTGGGTGAACAAGCTGAAAAATGGTCATGCAGACCAGATCCACCGCTGCGTCCGCTGCAACAAAAAATGTCTTGGCGGGCTGATGCAGCATCAGGGAACACACTGTATTTATGAGAAATAATTTTTTAAAAAAAGAATGCATCCGGATTAATTTCCTCCGGATACATTCTTTTTTATTTGTTCTTACTTTTTTATTTATTCTTACTTTTCTATTTCTTCTTAGTGTTTTGGAACGATCTTCTCAATTCCACCCATATATGGCTGAAGTGCTTTTGGAATGTTGACGCTTCCGTCCTCATTTAAGTTGTTCTCTAAGAATGCGATCAGCATACGTGGTGGAGCAACAACTGTGTTATTTAAGGTATGTGCAAAATATTTGTTTCCGTCTTTTCCTTTTACCCTGATCTTTAAACGTCTTGCCTGTGCATCTCCTAAGTTTGAGCAGCTTCCAACTTCGAAGTATTTCTTCTGTCTTGGAGACCATGCCTCTACGTCGCAGGATTTTACTTTTAAGTCAGCGAGATCGCCGGAGCAGCACTCTAATGTACGGACCGGAATATCTAAGCTGCGAAACAGGTCAACGGTGTTCTGCCATAATTTATCATACCAGATTTTGGATTCTTCCGGTTTGCAGACAACGATCATTTCCTGTTTCTCGAACTGGTGGATACGGTATACACCACGTTCCTCGATACCGTGTGCTCCTTTTTCCTTACGGAAACATGGAGAGTAAGAAGTCAGTGTGTATGGTAATTTTTCTTCATCGTTGATCGTGTCAATGAATTTACCGATCATGGAATGTTCGGAAGTTCCGATCAGGTAAAGATCCTCTCCCTCGATCTTGTACATCATAGCATCCATCTCGTCAAAACTCATAACACCTGTTACAACGTTGCTTCGGATCATGAATGGTGGTACACAGTAAGTAAATCCACGGTCGATCATGAAATCTCTTGCGTAGGAGATCACTGCGGAATGGATTCTTGCGATATCACCCATTAAATAATAGAAACCGTTTCCTGCAACTTTTCCTGCTGCGTCAAGGTCGATACCATCAAAACGATCCATGATATCTGTGTGATATGGGATTTCAAAATCAGGAACGACAGGTTCGCCGAATTTTTCGATCTCCACGTTGCAGCTGTCATCTTTTCCGATCGGAACAGACGGATCGATGATGTTTGGGATCACCATCATGATCTTTGTTACTTTTTCCTGTAACTCTTTCTCTGTTTCTTCTAACTCAGCAAGGCGGGCTGCATTGGCGCTTACCTGTGCCTTTACTGCCTCAGCCTCCTCCTTCTTGCCCTGTCCCATTAACTGTCCGATCTGTTTGGATAAGGTGTTACGGCTTGCACGAAGCTCATCAGCCTCTTTCTGGGTTGCTCTTGCCTTCGCATCTAACTCGATCACTTCGTCTACTAATGGTAATTTCTGATCCTGGAATTTGTTCTTAATGTTCTGTTTTACGATTTCCGGATTTTCTCTTAAAAATTTTAAATCGATCATTTTTTCTAAGCTCCTTTTTCTTTTTTATAACACAAAAGCCTTCCGCCCCTGTGCCAAAACACATGGGACGAAAGGCTGTATTCTCTTCCGCGTTGCCACCCATATTGCCGGAATACTCTGCCTCTCTTTCTCTATGTTAAAGAACAGATCTTCTTCCGACCTCTCAAACGTACGATACAGGGTACGAACCTTGTGACTTTCATCACCGGCTCTGAAAGTGGAAAGACCTTACTCACTGCACCGGTTTACACCTGCCACCGGCTCTCTGAAACAGCTTTGCGGTCGTAGCTTTCGTCACTGCCAATTTCTTCCGACATTATACCCTCATTATCTGCAAAATGCAACTGTTTTATGCGGAATTCTTCGCTTTTCTCCGATTACTCCCGTTTCTCTCTCAATCTTTTCTGTCTGTCCCGCGTGCATCTTCCTCGATCCATTCCAGCAGCTGATGTGCTCGCCTGATCCACGTATGTTTTTCTTCCACCACAGGGATACCGGCTCTTACGATCTCCTCCCGGCGTGCATCGTCCGCCAGCAGATCTCTCACCAGCTCCGGCAGTTTTCCCATATGGGCAAGATCGTAATAACATACGCCCTGTCCTTCTTTTAATTCCCCGCAAAGATATTTGCTCGTATCAGTCACGCTGACAGTGCCATTTAAAATTGAATTGAAGACACGGTCATGTGCTCCGTCCTTAAACCATGGCATGACGTTTAATGATATTTTGGACGCCGCAATTGCTTTTAAGCACTCCTCTGAAGTTGTCTGCGGATGCAGGATCATGTTTTCCGGGTGACCGCAGGTGAGTTCATCCCAGCCCTTGCCGAATACATCCACCTGTATTCCTGCGTCCACCAGCACTTTTACCGCCTCCCTGCGCCAGTAATTGCGCACATAGATATCAATAAATATCATGCGGTGCAGCGCCATGCGGAGATCCTTATAAGTATTCTCCCCCATCTCGCGCTCACAGTGTTCCAATGCCACTTCCTCGACCGTGCGATGCGGATGCGCAATGATATCATCGATGATCCCCTGATAAAAGGCTGCATATTCATCATTGATCCAGTGGATATACGGTTCACAGAAAGACGTCGGGGTAAAGTTTCCTGTCATAATAACATTATATTTTTTCTCAACAGGCTTCCTGATTCGTTCTGCCGGATATTCAACCGATTGTTTTCCCTCTTCCTTACCGGTATTTAGTTTACATAATTCTTCCAATCTGCTTCCTGCAAGCGGAAGAAATCCACGGTGCATAAACTCCGGATAAAAATGTTTAAAATAAGCCTCATGCAGCCGGTCGATGCTGATGTGGTAATATTTTTCCGGAAGATCAGCAAGTCTCTCATGGTAATAATACGGATGATCGACGGCGATGTTGTAACACGGAACTGCATATTCATCCCATACATAGCCAATGCCTTCACGGTAAACGCCTGCCTCTTTTTCCAGACCTTCAAAGTTAAACGTGACAAGCACTGTCTCCCCCGGTTTGATAAATCTGCGCAGCTTTTTGGCGCTGTTCATCTCATCCTCCAAGTCAAAATAAAACACATTATAGCCCATGCGCTTCCATTCATTTCCCATCTGTATGGAAAAGTAGGCAAGCGTTTCCACGCCGCCAACCAACAAAACAATTCTTTTCATAAATACATCAAGGCGGTATTCTGTCCTGAATACCGCCACTCCTTTATTTTTTCCAATGTCACTTTTTTTTCACCGGACGTTCTTGTGCTTTCACATGCTTCATCCAGATCCGCAGCTCTTTCACGAACACCTTGATCCACTGCACCAGCTTCTGTCGGATTTCAGTCTTGTGTTTCCACAGCCAGTGTATTTTCCCGGCTGCAAAAATGACCGGATAGACCAGACATAACAATTCCAGAATCAACAGCAGCGCTGCAAGATCCTCATAAGCTCTCGCCCGGTTTTCCCAATATGGGAAAACAATATTCTTTGTATTCATCGAACGGATTCCAAAATTTCTTAATACCGTAAAACGATTCATCAATCCAAAACGGGAAGAATTTTCAACGATCTCATAACTGCTTTCATCCAATCCCAATGCTTCTTTTAATGCATTGAATCCAAACTTCTGCACCGGATTTTTGATGAGAAGCTCATAGCTGTCAAGCGTCGTTCCAGCTGCCTGTCCGTAACTTCCACCCTTTGAATCCGTCGTGCCTGCTGCCGGTGTGCTGGCTGCTGCGCTGTCCATGCCGCCAGTACTGCTGCCTGATCCGCCTTCTAAAATCTCATAAGAGACATAAACGGTTGCTGCTTCCTCGTCCGCCGCATCACTGAAATATCCCTTATCGCTTTTTACCACACCGCGCACCGGATACTGTACTCCGTTGATTTCCACATACATTCCTGCGACATTGTTGGAACCAAATAACTGCCATGCAACATTTTCATCAATGACCACACCGTCTTTGTTTAAATCTTCTCCATCAAAATAGCTGCCGGACAACAGTTTCAGCGGATGAAATGTGAAAAAATCTCCTCCAACACCGAATGCTCTCGCCGTGATAGATGCCCGGTCAGAATAAAGGGTAAGTTCCCCTTTTGTGCTGTAACAGTCCACCAGCGTTCTTCCGTTTACATCCGATGTATCCTCTGACGCCTCCTGCAATGCAGTTTTTAATTTCTGTTCCAGCTGTATCACATAGTCCTTCGTCACTGCTGCATCTTTGGAAAAAAAGCAGGAAATCTGTGCATAACTGTCTTCTGCTGACCACTCTGATGCGATCTGCTGTGTGGAAAGCTGTCTGCCGAGTGCCCGTTCCACACAGCCGAAAAGAATGGCAGCACATATCATCAGCACTAATAGAAGTATTTTTCTGTACTGCTTTACCTTCATGTGTCATTCCTTTCTGCTTATTCTGATGCCAGACGTACCTGTTCGTTTTCCTTGATCGGTTTTGTAGTCGTTGTGATCACATACTCATATCCTTCCAAAGCTCCGGTCACTGCTGATTTTGTATCGTCTGATGTGATAACATCCACATCCACACGTCTCGCATAGTAGCGGTTTCCAAGCGGTGTGCTCTTTGACTCTATGATCAGAATGAATTTTCCATTGGAATCTTCCCGGATAGCACTCGTCGGTACGATCGTGTCATAGTTGGAGCTCTGCTCCCCGATAGACAGTGTATAGCTGTCTCCGACTGACACATCCCCTTTCATCTCACAGATGATAATACTGTTGGAGCGGTTCTGTGGATCTTTGCGGATGGCTGACACGACTGCGGAAACATCATTTCCGTACCAGTTATTCAGTATTTCCGCTGTATCTCCGACTCTGACCTTCTTTGCCTGATTTTCAGTCACAGAGAACTGTAACACATACGCTTTGTTTTCCGGCTGAATGGTCATCATGACATCATTGGCGTTGACTGTAGTTCCTGCTGTCACTGCAATATCAGTAACAGTTCCTGATATTGGTGATGTGATCTCTGTTCCGATGGATTTCGCCTGTAATTTTGCTACTTCTTCCTGCAGATCTGTCATTGTTTTATAGGCAGATGCGATCGTCACCTCTCCACTGATCTTATCGGTCACTTTTTTCTGATCATTGGTTGCGCTGGTCAATGCTGAGTTTGCATCGGTCAGTGCCGCCGTTGCCGTGTTCAACTGCGCCTGCAGATTGTTTGCTTCCGCGGTGTTCGTGCCAGTCAGTTTTTTCACGGAGAGATTGTAGTTTGCATTGCTCAGAGCATTCTTGCTGTCGGTTGCTGCGGACTTTGCAGAATCGTAGGAACCCTGGACTTTATTTAAATCATCCTTGCGGGCGTCGTAAGTGGCTTTGGCTGCTTTCAGCTTTGTCTCTGCAATCGCCACCGATGTTTTTGCCGTTTGTTTATCTGCTTCTGTGGCGGTTGATGGTAGGTTATCGTATGCTGTCTTTGCCTCATCATACGTACTCTGTGCGCTCTGCAAACCTGAAAGCGCCGTATCATACGCACTCTTCACCGGCGTATAAGCACTCTCCGCACTCGTCAGGCTGTCCTGCGCCTCACTGTTCTTTTTCTCTGCATCTAACACTGCCTTTTCCTCTGCAGTTGTGTCTGTCGTTGAGTTGCTGACCGCATCGATCTGTGCTTTGATCTTATCGACACTTGCCTGTGCAGCATCCACTGCCGCCTGCGCATCTTTCACTCTCTGATTTGCTGCTGCGATCTCATTTTGTTTCTGGGTGAGGCTTGATCCCTTTCCAGCCTCAATGCTCTGGCGCTCTGCCACTGTGATCCCTGCGGTAAGCACTGCAGATTCATAGGCTGCCTGTGCCTCGTTTAAACTCTTCTTTGCAGCATCTAACTCATCACTGTCTGTATCCTCTAAGGTAAACAGTAAATCTCCGGTTGCTACTTCCGCATCCTTTTTCACGTTGACCGTTGCGATCTTCCTTGTCTCCTCGATCGTGACGGAATAACTCTCACTCGCCTCCACAGAACCGCTTCCGCGCACCTTGGAAGTGATCTGACCGCTTGTCACCTGCTGTGTGCTGACTTCCACAAGCGAATAATTCATGATCGTATTGGAAAAAAAGGTAAGTATCAGCATCACCAGTAAAAATATAATTGTGATATTCTTTATTTTATCTTTTCTATCTGTCATCTTTTTAACTCTCCATTTTCTATCCTTTGACACCGCCCTGATAAGCGATACCTTCTACCAGCTGATCCTCACCGTATAAGAAAATCAAAAGGCTTGGGATCATGTAAAAGGTCGCCACTGCAAATGCCAGTCCCACTTCCTGCGCATTGATCTTTGACAAAAAGATCGACAGCGGGTATTTATCTGTATCGTTAAAAAACAGCAGTGGCTGTTCTACCATATTCCAGTAATCCATAAATACCAGGATCGCACAGGTTGTGATCACGCCCTTACAGATTGGAATACATATCTTTGTAAAGACCTGAAACTCGTTGGCTCCGTCAATCTTCGCCGCCTCGATGAGCGGCACTGGTATTCGTCTCATATACTTCGTGATCAGGTACACACTAAACGGTGAAAAAATACCCGGAAGCCATATACTCCAGTTCGTATCCAGTAGCTTCATCCAGTTTAAGACCAGATAATTTGGCACCAGTGTAACCTGATATGGCATCATCATTAAGATCACATATGCAAAAAAGACGATTGCGGAAAGTTTTCCTCTGGTCCTTGTGAAGCCATATGCGGCGAGCACTGCCACCACCAGCTGGAATACCACGATCGGCACCACTAAGATCACGGAATTCCAAAACTTCAACAGATAGTCCGGACTCTTAAATAACACGGTCGCATACTGTGAGAAAGTCACCATATCCGGTATAAATTTGAGGTTTACCGTCTGAGAGATGTACTGCTTGCCCCCGGTATCCGTTTTCTGGAAAATGGAACCATAGTTGGAGGTGATCTCCGCTGCCGACATAAACGAATTGCTGATGGTAAGAACGATCGGCATGATAAAAATCAGCGCCGTAACCACTGCGATCACCGTCAGGCAGATGCGGATACATAATTTTTTTCGTTCTGATCTCTTTTTCATTCTTCCTCCAAATCCTTTCCAAAATGATGTTCCACCCAAAATAAAATTCCCATAATGACGATCATCACAAAGGACATATAAATTGCTGCCGTGGAAAGTTTCTGGTAATCTGCCGAAGCAAACGTATTGTTCATATAATGCTGCAGCATATAAAGTGCACCGTACGGATACTCGCCTGTCAGAAGATAAATCTCACGGAAAACCTTAAACGAATTGATCATGGAAAGTATCGTCACAAACATGATCGTCGGTGACAGATACCGCAATTTAACATGCAGGAATATCTGCCAGCGGTTTGCCCCGTCCAACTCTGCCACCTCGATAATATCCTTTGGGATATTTCCCATCGCAGACAAAAAGAGGATCATATTGTAACCTAAGTTTTTCCATAAAAACAGCAGAATAATGACCAAAAGACCTGCTGAAGATTTCAGCCAGTCCACCTGTCCTCCGCCGAACTTCTGCACTGCCACATTCACAACACCATTGTAATCAAAAAGCACCTGCCAGATCAGCACGATAGACGCTGTCGGCACCATAAGCGGTGTCAGAAAACAACTCCGCAGTTCACTTTTTAACGGAATGCCTGCATCCAGCAGAAATGCGAGTGCCATGCCAAGGATCACGGCAAGCGGCACTGCCACTACCGAAAAAAATAGTGTATTTCCAACTGCTGTCCGGAATGCCCCATTTTGAATGACATTGATGTAATTTGTCAGTCCCACAAACTTTTTTGCCACCGGATTATTCACAAAGGAAAAATAGATCACTACAAGAAATGGGAGTACAAAAAATAACAGTACTCCCAGAACGCTCGGTGCCAGGAACGCTCCTGACACCAGCCTATGAAACCATGATTTATTCTGTTTTTTTATAACCTTACTAAAATCCTTTTTCTTACTTCGTCTCACTTAAATATACCTGCATTCTGCTCTGGATAATTTTTGCCACATCCTCTGCGGACTTCTGTCCTGAGAAATAGGCTGCTGCCTCCTCATTGATGATATTGGTGATATCATCGGAAACGGCACCGGAAACAGCGGTTGTATTGTATACAAGATCTTTTACCTGATCTACATCCTCCTGTGTCGCCGGCTGGATCTCAACTTCGAATTCCCCCCAGCCCCAGGTACTTCCGCCGTCAGAGTCTGCTTTCATTGCGTTCTGACAATATTTTTCAAAATCGTCTTTTCTAATGGAAAATCCATAAGTGTAATCACTGTCGCCGTCGCTGCTCTTCTTTGGCAGATAAAATGTCCTTAAAAACTGCCATGCACCATCGACATCCTTACAGCTATTGGAAATTCCAATAATATTGTTCAGACTCAGCATTGCTCCGTTTCCCTCGCTGGTCGGATAACCAATAAATGTTGTCGGACCTCCAAAAATCGCACGGTACATCTGTACCTGCTCAAAATCACTGAGATAATAAGTATCTAAAAGCTGTTTTCCCTGACTCAGCAGAACCGTGCTGTCTTCCATATCATCTCTATATTCAAACTCTTCCGGGAACATATTTGCAAAATCCAGTACATCTATAAATTCCTGACTGTCAAAATTACAGCTTGCATCCTCCCAGTTGATAAAATCATTATAGCCGAGACTCATCAGTGCTGTCAATGCAGACGTCCGGTCCATACCCCAGAAAAGCTGTGTTCCTTCCGGTTTGGATGCGAGCAGCGCCTTCATATCCGACACGGTCCATCCCGGTGTCGTTCCAACATCATCCGCTTTTCCGATCACCGTCTGTAACGTAAAGGTCTGCGGCAGGATCGCCAGTTTTCCATCATACTCGCATGCAGTGAGTACATTTGGAAGGAAATCATCTCTCGAAAGTTCCGTGTCTTTGTCCAGCAGTCCATACAGATCCACATTTAATCCTTTGGATGCAAAATTGATCGCCTGGGAATAATCGTTAAAAAGCACCAGATCAATGTTGGAATCCGATGTCACTGCCGTGTTGAAGCTGTTCACTGCATCCTCGTACTCCTCTGCGCCGTCTCCATAAGACTTCATTGTGATATGATACTTATCCTGACTCTTGTTAAATGCGATCACCTTCTCCTCCATGTCTGAACCTGTCCACATGCAGGCGAGTGTGAGATTTACGGTATCTGCCACTTCACTGGCATCCACTTCTTTGATCAGTGCGATCTCCGTCTGGTTTCCGTTGGAGTTCCAGTTCTGAAGATAAGCTGCGATTCTTCCATCGGACAGGACTCCGTAGCTGCTCACGCTGGAGCTGGAAATATTACAGTCCATCCAGCTGAAAAATTCCTCTTTTTCCTTCGTATCCAGATTGTACTTATAAACACTGCTGCCCTCTGTGACCAGCAGATTCTTCTCATCTAACACAGAGACTGTATCGGAAGGGACTTCAATTGCCTTGTCTGTCTGTTCTTTCATTGCGCCGACATCTAACGGCCGCAGCTCACATCCGGCATCCCCATATCCGATGGAGGCAACCGTTCCGTCCGCAAGCCCGACCAGTCTGGATGTATATCCATCCGATGGGATCCTGCCCTTCTGGCTGCCGTCCTCTCCTATTACGAGTGTAAAATATTCATCTGAGCTGACGCTGTTGCCACTGTCATTATTGGACCAGGTATTCAGGGCAAGATAAAGGTTTCCCTCCTTATCCACTGCTATCCCGTTACAGCTTACATTCTCTGCATTTGCTCCGAGATCCATGTCCTGTTCAAACGCAATATTTCCGGATGTGTCCACTTTGAGAATGGAAGAGGTCTGAATGAATCTCGCATTCTGAGCCAGCAGAAATCTGCCATAGTTTACATTGCCGTTCTCATCCGTATAATCTTTTGCATAATAATCATTCCAGTCCTTTTCTGCATCCTCGGCACTGTATCCCCACTGGTCTGCCATATAACTTAACACATCATCCAGTGTTGCGTCAGAATAATCCTCGGTGACACTCGACTCATCCATCTGGTTCTTCGTCACAAACAGGTAAACCTCTCCGCTGTCTGCCACGGTATATCCTGACACCCAGCTGCTGTTTCCGCTACCGTCACTCTGCGCCTGCTCATAAAGCTGTGCATTTTCTCCGGTGATCAGATTATAGGAATACAGTCCGGATTTTGTGTAGTCCTCATTGCTGGAAGTGTAATACATCACATCTCCCTTAAACTGTATATTACTTGTCGTATCATTAAAACTGTCCGGCAGATCACTCAGATAATCTGCTTTGAAATATCTCTTCTTTCCGTCTGCGGATGTGCTGTTGCCGCCACCGCCACAGGCAGTAAGCCCTGCTGTCATTGCGGCTGTAAGTGTCAGTGCCACCGCCTTTCTCCATAAACTTCGGTTCATATGCATTCCTCCCATAAAATGCCGCTTTCTGCGGACGTTTTTTCTATAATTTCAGAATATAGAAGTCCTTATGGAAAAGCAAGATACAAAAGTTTATGAAATTCTTAATTTTGTCTGAATGGAAATTTGCACCAAAAAAACCACACCGGGATTTTCTTTTCCCAGTGTGGCAGTTTTTATTCTTCCGGTTTAAAATCGCGGATCAGATTCCATGTTGGCAGTACATTTCCCTGATAATCAAAGAGTGCCTGATTCGCCCATTCATTTCCGCAAGGTCCTTTATCGTTCATATATTTTAAGGATGCCTCGGTTGCCCAGCCGGAACCCGGAACCGGGATCCATGCAGGCTCCCAGTAGAAAAATCCTTTTCCCCTGTTTCCTTTGATGTGACTGATACGGTTTAAGAAATCTTCCATAAAATCATACTGTCCCTGAACCGTCATCGGGTATTCGATTTTTTCTACCAGTTCCTGTTTCGTTGCATAGCCTTTGCGTTCTTCGTCAGAGAGTTTTTCGTAATCCTTATAATCTTCCATCGTATACCCCATGGAAACCTCCGCTACGATCAGGTCTTTTCCATAACGCTCTGCGATATCGTTCATATTGTCTGTGAGCATATCTAATGTGCCATGCCAGAACGGATAGTAGGATAAACCGATGATCTGGAAATCCTCACCGCGCTTTGTAAACTCGTCAAACCATTCACGGTAAAGCGCATTGTTACCGCCATTGTCAAGATGAAGCATGACCGGTACATCTTTGTCCACTGCACGGACACCTCGGATCCCTGCATTGACAAATTTTGCAATGTTATCGTAATTTGGCACTTTTCCCTCCGGCCATAACAGACCGTTAGAAAGCTCGTTTCCAACCTGCACCATCGTGGTATTAATTCCATTCTCTTTAAAAACTTTCATGGTATCCACGGTAAAATCATACACTGCCTGCTCTAACTGTTCCACGCTGTAGTCTTTCCATGCTTTTGGTTTGATCTGTTTGCCCGGATCAGCCCAGAAGTCACTGTAATGGAAATTCAGTAAAACGCCCAGTCCTGCGTCTGTTACTTTCTTTGCGATCGCAAGTGTTGTTTTAAGATCATTTTCTCCTGCGCCATAGGATTCTCCGCTCTCAGACCACGGATTGTTCCAGAGACGGATGCGGATCATATCGACATCATACTTTTTCATAATGTCCAGAATATCCATTTCTGTTCCGTCAACGTAGTATCTTGCGCCACATTTCTCTAATTCCAATAAAGTGGATAAATCCATTCCTTTTACAAATTTCATTTTCCTGTTCCTCCTGTTTTTCTTTTATATTTCATAGGTATTTCGAAACTCATAGAAAACGTGAATTGAATTGTGAAAAATTGACAAAAGCTTGAGAAGACATTGGGGAGCCGCCGGTACTTAGAAGGCAGGAACAACAGTATGTTGTGACTGGCTTCTTAGTACCGCTGCGAGCGACACATAGTGAAAACGTGTCTTCGAAAATTTTGTTAATTCTTCGCAATCCTCTCAACCTTAATTTGAGTTTCGAATTATACCTAAATTCCTTTAAAACGGAACGTAAATTCCAGTGGTTTTGTCACATCGATATGGTATTCCGGGTGTACCCATGCACCCCAGCTGTCGTCACCGCCGACACCCATCTGCGCCAGTGCGACACGCACGACAGTATAATGTACCTGTGGCAGTTCATACGGATGTGCTGCATTTTCCAGTTCATGCGGCGTATATGGAAGTGCAGAGAAACTCAGCTCGTCCCCGGAGAATAACAGTCCTCTTCCTTTATAGTCGGTCACTTTTGCATATCGCACACCGACTTTATTGCCGCACTCCTGCGGAACTAAGTATTTTGCCATATTGTCTGCTGCCTTATTTTTGTAAATGCCAAGTTTTGCCCCATGTCTGCGGTCTGCATAAGTTTCCTCTGGTCCATAACCATACCACTCAACGTTGTCATAATCGGCATTTAATTTGAACATCATGCCAAATTCCGGCATATCCGGCAGTCCTTCCACTGGATCATAAGTAAGCTTTGTCTCGACGGTTCCATCACCAAATACGGTATATGCAACCTGACATTTTGCTGCCGGAGTGGTCGGCATGTAATAGGTGTATGTGATGGTCACGCTGTGTTCTGTCTCTTCCACGGTTGTCGGCACATTGTCGAACATGCCGCCATTTCTGTGACTGATGTACATGCTGGCGATCTTCCACTGTGCGTAGCGTCCCGGCGCCATGCTGCCGTTGTCATTGTCCACCGGCGCTCTCCAGAAGTTTGGCATCGGGATTTTTTCGATCATCTCTTTTCCCGCATAGCGATAGGAAACCAATCCGCCGTTCAGCAGGGAAAACAGACAGTCAAAGTCATCGCCTTTCACGCCAATATTCACTTTTCCGCGGACTACCTGCAATGGTTTTTCCGGTACGGCAAACTTCACTTCTTTTTTGTAAACCTTCTGACCAAACGCCACTTCATGTCCGGCTTTCGCCCAGAACGTGTCTTCTCTCAGTACAAATGAAACCGTCACTGCGTACTCTGCATCCTCCGGGATCACAAACGGGATCTCATAAGAGCCGGACGAAAGTGGTGCAACATTTGTATCCATTTTCTGTTTTTTCACTACTGTTCCATTTTTCTGTAAAATTACAATACATTGATATTCGCTCGTATCTGCAAACAGATTTTTATTTACAACCGTAAAAGAGTGCTCCTCAAAAGCCACGCTGATATTCTGATAATTGAATTTGACTTCCTGCATTTTTGGAGAAGCATCACGCTCACCGCCATAACAGATTCCATTTCCACTGAAATTATAGTCAGTCGGACGCTCGCCGCAGTCCCCGCCGTATGCCTGGAATTCCTGTCCGTAGCGGTCTTTTTTCAAAATCGACTGGTCGATATAATCCCAGATAAAACCGCCCTGATATCTTGGTTCGGTATCAGTAAGGTCTGTGTATTTATGCATCGCCCCGCAGGAATTTCCCATCGCATGGGTGTACTCACAGCAGATAAATGGTTTTTCCTTATGCTCTGCCAGAAACTTCTTAATATTTTCCACGCTGGTGTACATCTGGCTTTCCATGTCGCTCGTGCCTTCATATCTGCGGTCATTGAAAATTCCCTCATAATGTACAAGACGGTGCGGATCTACTGCACGGAATTTTTCGGACATGTCAAAAATGACTTTTCCGCCGTAGGATTCATTTCCCACTGACCAGATCAGGATCGCCGGATGGTTTTTATCCCTCTGATAGCAGGAGTTCACGCGGTCTAACATCATCGGCTCCCAGTCCATATTATCGCCCGGAACGATGGTATCCTTCGGCACAAGTCCGTGACTTGCCGCATCCCACGAACCGTGGGATTCCAGATTGTTCTCCGCGATCATGTAAAGTCCATACCGGTCGCACAGCTCATAGATGCCGGAGGCATCCGGGTAATGACAGGTGCGGATCGCATTGATATTGTTCTGCTTCATCGTGATAATATCCTGCAAAACTTCTTCTTTAGAAACGGCACGTCCTGTTTTTGAGCTGAATTCATGACGGTTCACGCCCTTAAAGACAATACGTTTTCCGTTTAAAGTCATGATGCCATCTTTCATCTCAAAACGGCGGAATCCGATGTTCTGTGAAATATATTCAACACAGTTTCCACTCTCATCCAGAAGCTCAACCGTAAGCGTATAGAGTTCCGGATGTTCCGCACTCCAAAGATTTGGATGGTTCACTTCCTGTTCAAAATGAACTGTCGCTGCACCTGTATCTGTGAAATGGATCGTCTCGGAAATATTATCTGGCCAAAAGCTGATCGTCTCGGAAAAAATTGTATTTTGTCCACACCACTCAGTGGTTTCTGAAACACTTCCGTCTGCTTCCTCTTTCGAAGCATTCCTGCTTCCTGTGAGTTTGATCTTCGCAGACACTTTCTGTTTTTTCGCATCATCTGCGGATTTTTCAACAGTTTCTACTTTTCCACAGATCTCCATATCCAGCACCAGATCGGCACTCTCCAACGATTCCGCAACAACTGGCTGCACTTTCAGGTCATACACATGCACCTTCGGCATGGTATATAAATAAACGGAACGGAAAATACCGGAGAACCGGTAGAAATCCTGATCTTCGCACCAGCTTGAGGAAGTCCACTTGAATACCTTCAACGCCAGTTTGTTTTCGCCCTCTTTCACATAAGGTGTCAGATCAAACTCCGACGGCGTAAAGCTGTCCTCACTGTAACCGACATAACTTCCGTTCAGCCAGAGCGCAAAACCGCTCTCCACACCCTGAAACGAGATGTATAGCCCATTTTTTACAAATCCTTCCGGCAATGTGAAATATTTCACATAACTTGCCACCGGGTTAAAGTCTGTCGGCACTGCGTCACGCCACACATCCTCTCTTCCATCCCACGGATACTGGATATTGGCATACTGTGGAATATCATACCCCTCCATCTGGATATGCGCCGGCACACGGATGTCGTCCCACGGTCTGCAATTGTAGTCCTCCGCCTCAAAACCCGGAATCGTCTGCGCATCATTTTTTGCATAATGAAACTTCCAGATCCCATCTAAGGACAGTCTGAAACTGCTGTTTTGTTCCACTGCCTCCGCTTCATTTTTATATGTAACATGGTCAGAATGTGCCGCCATGCAGTTTTCTTTGAAAAACTTCGGATCATGAATCTTTTTTACATCAAATCCCATAGAAATGTCTCCTTATGCCTTACCAGCCTTTCAGTGCAGAAATATTATAATTCAACAGCTTTCTCTCGTAATTTTCCGGGCTGATCTTCCACTGATACGGCGATGTATTTAAATATTTTTTGAAATTCCGGTTGAACGTGGAAGTCGTAGTAAATCCAACCTTCTGTGCAACAACATCCATGGAGTCATTCGTCTTTTTCATAATGTCACAGGCTTTCTGTACCCGCATCAGATTGATGTAATCCATCGGAGACATATTCATGTAGGACTCAAACACCCTGCGGAAATGTGTCTCACTCATGTGGCTCGCCTTCGCCAGCTCCTCCACACGGATGTTATTGGCATATTCATTGCGGACATATTCCAAAGCCGGTGTGATCTGTGACACACCTGTCTTTTTCCGGATCTCATCCTCCGCAACATCATTTTCGCACATCCGTAAAAGTTCTGCAAACAATGTGATCATAAGTCCCCGGACACATTCATGAAATCGTTTTTTCTTCTGCCGCATCTCATCCATGATCATTTTGACCAGCACGGAAACACCTGGATTTTCCCACTCATGAAAAAATAGTGCTTTCTGGTTGACCATCTGCAGAATCTTTTTCTGTATGACCGGATTATCCGGATACAATTCCTGGATCATGACCATCGGATCAAAAAACAGATACTCCCAGAAGCTTGGACCACTGTCCGTATCACTGATGGTCACATGTGGGTAATTCTGTGGGATAATGCTTACCATTGCCGGTTCATAAGGTTTTGACTCCTCGTTTAAGATCAATTCCCCTGTGCCATGTTTGCAATAACCAATCTCCATGAGATTATGAAAATGAAGATTGCTCTCATCATGACCATAGTCACGGATCCAACTGTCTCCTAAAAGTGCAAGAACATATTCATTTTGTGGCACTTCGTAAAACCGAAGCTCCATTGTGTCTTTTTTCTTTTTCCCCATGGCTGTTACCTCTTTTTGAAAAAGGCTGCCTCAAAAATTCAAGACAGCCTCCTTTGGTTTAATCAAAATCAAATTTTGTAATTCTATCGTGCATTGCTTTATAACGGAAACGGATCATCTCGTTTTTCTCCAAAACGTCCTCCTCTGTTCCTCTGTACTGACAGCGGATGCAGCTGTAAATTCCTGTTTCTTTATTATAAAACATATCAATGTCCAGATCTCTTAAAAAGCAGGATGGGCATCTGTAATTTAATTTGCCTTTGCCAAGTTGAGCCATGTTGCAAATACCTCCTTATCTGAGATTGTTTTTCTGTATCCCAATGTAAACATTGGTGAGAATGCATATCCTTCTTTTACATATCCTTCTGCTGTTTCATCAGAAGCTGTCATGGATACACGTGTCTCGATTTCAGGAATGACTGCGGAAACCTCTTTTGCTCCGACAACACCTTCCTCGCGGCATTTGTATGCATAGTGGATTTCTTTTTCTTCCGGTCCGTCAATCTTTAAGGTGATGTTTGACATATCCTCGGAATACTCTGTTGTACCATAGCATGCAACCATGTACTCATTTAATGTCACTTCTGCAGTTGGATCACTCATCTCTAAGATATTTCTCTCAATCTTAATGTTTGAGGATCCTTCTTCGAAGTACTCTTTTGTCTGAAGTTTTACGGTTAAATCCCTAAACTCGATTGTCACAGGATCTAAGGTAAGGATTCTTGTCTTTCCTTCCTGTGAGAAGTGTGCGTGTGTCGGGCAGAGGCAGAGATCCACTTCCTCTCCTTTGTAAGAAAGTTTTGCACTTCTTACGGTTCCTTCTCCAGCATAATGTGTGAAGTATCCTGCACGGTATTTCTCCTGGATTAAGAATGGATAAGAGGCATCCTGCACATGTTTTGTACCGATACCAACCGGCCACTCCAATTTTGCTGCGTAAGGACGAAGATCTACGATCGCACCGCCCTGATCCATGTTCACACATGCTCTCATATATGGATCGCAATACCAGAATAACTGTTTGTCAGAACCATATAAAATATCTCTCCAGAGTGCACATTCCGGTTCATTATAATTGTTATCGTTGACACCTTTTTTCTCACGATAGTAGTCTGCAAACTCAGACATCGTCATATCGATAAGCTGTCCTTCTTTTTTCAGCTTGCCATAGTAAGCACATCCGTCGCTGTAAGATTTGTAAAGAAGTTCATATGGCTGCTCCCAGCGTCCCATCTTGTTCATCCAGCCCGGTCCAACGAACATCATGTTGTAGGAATATCCGTTGTTGTATTTTTCCAGAGAACGGTACTGGTCGATCAAGTTGTAAAGATATGGATACTCCCATGTCTTGGTATCGTAGATCATTCCACGGAGTACGTTCTGTGGATGTGTTCCGAAGTTGGAACCATTTCCATCGTAACATGCAATCAGGTCACGGGAGAGATGTGGGATCGCTACAATACCACTGTCCTCCTCCTTGTTTGCTGCCGGTGCATGTGTGTTCTGTCTGGATGGGATCCATGGTGCCCATGGACCTCCATCAAATAAGGTATACCAGGAGTTGTTGCAGGTATGATATGCTTTTGGTCCTTCCTCCCAGCAGGTTGCAACGGCACATTTTACCGTTGGATAAGTTGCTTTGATATAGTTTGTCAGATCAGCATCCATATAGTAGGAACCTGTTGATTCCGGATAGAAACCGAATCTGTCATGGAATTTTTCAAATACGTCGTTTACGATCGCTTTTTTGTCTTCCATAGAGAACATCCAGATACAGAAATCTTTTGTCTTGTATTTTTCACGGAACTCCTCACATGGTAAGCCAAGCAGTGATAATGCAATCTCATCACCATATACTTCATGGTCATGTTTTGCGATCTCTACAGCTTCATCATTGAAAAGAGATGCATATGTCATCTGAATGGTTACTTTTAATCCATTCTCATGTGCCAGTCTCTGCTGTGTCTTGAAAATATCCAGAGATTCTGTCAGCAGTGCTTTATCTCCGATATCCTCCTCTTTGCCCTGTCCTGTCACGGTTGCAGAATACTCTGGAACCATCTCCGGACGATGAATAAGATTCAATACAAATTTATCCATTTTTTCATGTCTCCTCAAAATTTTATATGATTAGACGATTACGAAACTCCTCATAATCTTCTTTCAATTGTTCACAATCCAATTTAGTTTTTATGAGTTTCGCAATTGTCTTTTTATATCAACCCTTAACTGCTCCGCCTGTCACACCTTCAACGTAGAACTTCTGCATTACTACGAAAAGAATCGAAATAGGAATTGCGATCATCACACCGCCCGCACAGAAGATTGCGAAGTAATCCCCGATCAATGTCTTCTGTAAGAGGTTGTAAAGTCCGATCGCTACCGTCCAGTCTGCAGATTCCTTGGACTTGATCATGATACGTGCCATTACGAAATCCATCCATGGACTTAAGAAAGCGTTAATGATGGTGTACACGATCATTGGTTTTGACAATGGGATAATAATTTTCGTAAAAATAGTTGCCTCGGATGCACCCTCGAGACGCGCTGCCTCCCTTAAGGAAACCGGAATTGTATCAAAGAATCCTTTTAATACAAGGAATCCGAGTCCGGAACCAGCGGAGTAAACGATGATCAAACCAGCCAGGGAATCGGTGAGTCCGATCATTTTCAACACAAAGTAAACTGCGATCATGGAAAGTACACCAGGGAACATTCCAAGGATGATGGAAAAGCTCATCAACTGTTTTCTTCCTTTAAATCTCATACAACTGAATGCATAAGAAACCATCAATACAAAGCAGGAAGAGATAATGCAGGTAAACAGTGCCACGATAAAGGTATTTTTAAACCATGCCGGGAAGTTTGCAGCAGTATCCGTCTCAAAGAACAGCTGGTGGAAATTTGCCAGCGTCCAGTTTGTCGGAAAGAAATGCTGATAACTTACGCCCTTTGTTGCGGACAACGATGTCACAACCAGCCAGACGATCGGGATGAGCCAGATGAATGCGAGCAGTGCAAGTACCACATGTCTGATTATGATATTCCATGTTTTCTTTTTCATTATTGGTACACCTCCTCTTTGTCACCACTGATCATTCTGGTGTAGCTAAGCAGTGTCAGAAGTGCGCAGATTACAAACGAAATAATACCGATCACCGATGCCATCTTGTAGTTTGAGTTATCATTTGTCAAAGTAAACAGCCATGTGATAAGAAGGTCTGTCTCCTTGGCATTGGAGTTTGCAAACGCCATATTTGCCGTAGCTGTAGAACTTGTCAGCAGATAAATAACGTTGAAGTTGTTGATGTTGGCGATCACACTCTGTATCAGAGACGGTCCGCAGATAAACAATACATACGGCATGGTGATCTTCCAGAAAATCTGCCATTTATTGGCTCCATCGATTCGTGCACTCTCCAGCTGATCCGTCGGAATATTCATCAGGATACCGGTTGCAGAAAGCATCTGATATGGAACACCGACCCAGATGTTGATAAGGATGATCATCACGTGAGACCAGCCCGGTTTTGAGAGGAACGGAATAAAATTTCCTGAAACAAGACCAATATCCTTCAAAAATCCGGTCAGACCAATGTTGGAACACCAGGTGTTCACAATACCGTGATCTGCAAACATTTTGCTGACTAACAGCAAGGTTACGAACTGTGGGATCGCGATGGTCACTACAAAAAGTGAACGCCACATTTTTTTGAAATATGTATTCTCATGATTGATCAGTTTTGCAAGAAGAATACCACCGATAAAGGTTGTAAAAGTTGCTGTTACTGCCCAGATCATCGTCCATGCAAGAATCCTCACGAATGCATAGGAGAATGTGATGGTCGTTCCGCCTGTAAACATATTTTTAAAATTCCTGAGTCCCACCCATGTAAACAGATAGTTTGGCGGCATATGATCCATATCATAATTGGTAAATGCCACACAGGACATGAAAATGATCGGTATGATATTCATCATGATAACGCCGATACTTGGCAGGGTAAGCAATGTGATATAAAACTTACCGTTGAAAAGAGATTTGACATCCTCACCAAATGTATTGATGTGCTCTCCCTCTTCCTTCATAAGCTGAAGGCGGTAAACAGCCTTCATGTTGCTTATATATAAAAGTATGAATGCTAAGATCACGAGGATTCCCACGATTCCGTAAAGAAGGATGAGCAATGAGTTGTCGTAATCATTAACAGTATTTTTCATAGTCAGCGGATCAAACACTGCCTCATACTGTACCGTACCAAGCGTATTCAGATCCTTAATATAATTGATAGAAAAAAGACCGGTAAACAGGAAAAAAATCACTTCGAGAGCTGTCATTAAAATACCCTTTATAATCTGTTTCCGTCCAAAATATCCGGCTCCCAGAATGATCAGCGAGAGTTTACACCAGATATCCCCCTTTGCCACAGCTCTTCCAAAGTCGGCAAAGTACTTTTTGACTGCATTTAAAAATGTTTTCATAGATTCACTCCCTTGCGTGAATGAGTACTTTTGTCACAGGACAAAAATGTTTCTCTTTTTAAAAATTCCACATACCCTGCCCAATGCAGAGCATGTGGAATTCAGATTCATGATAGATAGAAAGTACGCCCAGCGGACATTCTATGCTATACGTATGACCGAATGTGGATTATTCAGCTACCGGCTGTGTAATACCGGCTACTGCATCGTCAAGTACTTTCTGAAGATCAGCAGCTCCGTCAACAAGGTTCTGTCCAAGTGCTTTTGCCGGATCCCAGTAGTTGCTTCCTACAAGCTGCTGATCAGCGTATGCTGACTGTGCTGCAAGTGCTGCAAGTGCCGGGGAATCGATCTGGGAAGCTGCTGCCAGGTTAGCAGGACCTTCAGCTGTTGCAAGGCCGATCTCTAACTGGCTCTCTTCGTTTGTTAAGTACTCAGCAAGAAGCATTGACCAGCCAACATTTTTTGCATGAGAGTTAACACCTACGAATTTGTATCCTGCATAAGATCCCATCTGTGTAGCTGTTCCATTTACATCAAAGGTAGGAAGTTTGCAGGCAGCATATCCATCACCATACTGATCCTGGAAAGAAGTTGCATTCCATGTACCGGAAACGTATGCTCCAAGTGTTCCATCTGTCAGCATTGTGATCGCATCCTGATCTGCTACGTTTACAAATGCTGGGGAAGAAGCAATGTTCTCAATGCTCTCTGCTACTGCAAGACCTGTCTCATTGTTCCAGTCACACTCATTGGAGTTGTCTTCATTCATGGAAAGGGTACATCCTGCTCCTGCGAAGAATCCATATACATACCAGCCGTCTGCGATGTTCATACCGACTTTTGTTCCGGCTTCTTCAGCTTTTGCTTCAAGAGCTTCCCAGGAAGCTACATCTTCCTCTGAGAAAATGTTTGAATCATAGTATAAGAAGTATCCGTTGGAAGCTGTTAATGGATAAGCATAAAGTTTTCCGTCTTTTGTAGCTGCTGCTACAGTTGCCTCAGAGTTTGTCTCTGCCGGATCATATGTATAAGTAGCTGCCACTTCCTGAAGTGCTCCTGCATTTACAAGATCATTTACCTGATCATCTGCGAACACGAATACATCTGCTGCTGCATCGATATCTTCTAAGACCTTATCCTTCGCCTCCTGCTCAGATACTGCACCGATCGTAATATTGAAATCTACATCTGAGTACTGCTCCTGGAATTTATCTGTCAGTTCTTTCATAACTGTCTGGTAAGACTCAAGTTCTGAGCACCAGAGCTGAATGTCTACAGTTCCTTCTGTTGCAGCGATCAGGTTTGCGATTGCATCATCTGCTGATGTTGTATCAGCTGCATCTGCTGTCTCAGTAGCAGCTGCTGTGCTGCCGCCTGTTGCATTGTCTGTTGTCTCTTCTTTGCTTCCGCATGCTGCTAAGGAAACAACCATGCTTGTTGCAAGTAATACGCTTAATACTTTTTTCTTCATTGAAAATTTCCTCCCTTTTTTCTTCCCGCATTTTTGCGTTTCCGAACCATTTTACCGACTTTTGTGCATTTGCGCAATACTTCTTTTGTTTCGCATTTTGTGTTGCCATCTGTTTTGTGTTTTGTTGCGTTTCGCTTTTGTGTTTTATTGCGTTCCGCTTTTTGCGCAATCGGTTGTTCGATGGTTTAAGTATAGTACGCAGTTGTTTTTGTGTCAATGTGCATGATTTATAATAAATATGTTTGTTTTTTGTCTATTTTTGCCAAATCAATTTGTTGTTTTCTTGTCATATTCTTTTCATATTCAATCATTGTGCAACCGATAAACCTTGAAATTTCAAGCATTTATGAACATTTTTAATGGAATAAAAGCGTGTCGTGAAGCAAAAGCAAATGGCGCAGATATAGCGTTATTTCCAGAAATGTGGAGTAGCGGATATACTTTTCCTCACAATAAAGAATGGTTGGAGCAAAACTCCATTTCATTAAACAGTAAGTATGTAAAGCAATTTTCGGAGATTTCTTTAAAACTGAATATGGCAATAGCGATAACACTGTTGGAAAAGCATGAGCCTAAGCCTAGAAATACAGTTTGCCTATTTGATAGACATGGAAAGCTGGTATATTGTTACATAAAGGTACATATCTGTGACTTCGGAGAGGACGATGATGAAGGGGTACTTGATGCCGGAGAAAACTTTTATGTTGAGGAACTTGATACCAAAGAAGGTCTGATCAAAGTCGGTTCAATGATTTGTTATGACAGAGAGTTTCCTGAGTCTGCCAGAATCCTGATGATCAAAGGCGCAGAACTCATTCTTGTTCCAAATGCCTGTCCTATGGAAATAAATAGATTATCTCAATTGCGCGGCCGGGCTTATGAGAATATGTTAGTGATTGCTACTTGTAACTATCCTGCTCTGTATCGTGGTTGTAATGGACACTCAACATTGTTTGATGGCGTTATATATAACACAGAGACAGGTGCGCCTCGTGATATGCTTGTGAGTGAAGCTGGAGATGAAGAAGGTGTGTTTTTGGCTGAACTAGATGTAGATATGCTACGAAAGTATAGAAGTTGTGAAATAGGTGGACTAAAAAATAGAAGACCAGAATTATACAGACTAATCACTGAACATATAGAAGTTTGACAGATGAGACAGAAAAATACTATTGGTAGTTAAACTCCGGTTATACTCTCTTTCTAAAAGTTTTATAAAATATCAGCAGATCTCATATACATTTTACTTTATAAATGCTATTCTTAATCCATCGCAGATGTATTGCAGTCATTCAATGACTGCATCTTTTATCTTATCTGTGTTTATACATTCGAAAAAATCTGGCATATCGCCTCATTTTTCAACCATCATAACCACATATCTACGAAGTAGGACACATGACCTTACACACAAATCTATCTTTTGAAACTGCAACCGGCAGTATTGACTATCCATTTACAAATGACTATATGTTTCGTGCTATTTTACAGAAGGACAAGCAGGTGCTGAAAGCATTGATTGCAGCTTTGCTACACCTAAAAAAAGAAAGTATTCACGATGTAGCCATCACAAACCCAATCGAGCTTGGTGCTGCGATTTCAGACAAAGATTTTATTCTGGATATCCGCGTCAATCTGAATAATGAACAGCTTATCGACCTTGAAATGCAGATGTCTAACGAATACAACTGGTCAGAACGTTCCATCAGCTACGCAGCAAGAAGCTTTGACCAGCTCAATTCCGGGGAAGAATACAAAGAAGTGCTTCCGGTTCACAGTATTGGATTCTTAAACTTTACATTATTTGAAGATCAGCCCGAATTTTTCGCTACTTATGAACTTCGAAATAAAAAAAACAGGGCATCTTTACAGTAGTAAATTTTCCATCCATGTGTTAGACTTAACTCGGATAGACCTTGCCACAGCCGAGGATCAAAACTATGAGATTGACCGCTGGGCGAAACTTTTTAAAGCTAAGACATGGGAGGAACTCAGAATGATTGCAAAGAACAACCCAGATTTATTGCAGGCTTCCAATGATCTTTACACTGTCAATGCTGATGAAATCATCCGGCAGCAGGCGAGAGCACGTGCAGATGCGGAGTTTTGGGAGCGAAATAAAAATGCTAAAATTAAACAGCTGGAAGATACGATTATTGAACAGGATAATACAATCGCTGAAAATCAAAAACTGCTAGCTGAAAAGGATGCAGAATTACTTCGTCTTCAGAAAGAACTCGCAAAACTAAAACAGCTTTAACCAGAGTTTCACTTATATGCTTGAAGCAAAATATAATATAAGTAATATGGCTTCTGGAAATTTATTGAAAAAGCTGGGCTTTCAAATTGATGGAGAGCTTAGAAACAGAAGAATTGGAATTGAAGATGTGTAATTGTGATTAAAACCGTCCATGTTCATAAGTTGTCAGATGAAATGTTTTATCGCATAGAGGTGGAAATAACCGTGAGTTCCATAACATAAATTGCAGATTCTGTGGTGCAATTCACAGCGTAAATTGGGCAAATATAAGCGTCCTCTCACAAGTCATTCACAGCGTAAATGAAAGAAAAACGGTACAGACAAATATGATTTCCTTTGTGAGCCATGGAGACAAGACTCTTTAGAGGCTTATCGGAATGCCCGGCGAACAAGAACATCATATTTCGTCTGTACCGTTTTTCTTTTCATAAACCTATAAAATCACAACTTGTGAGAGGACGCTTATATCTGCCCTTCACAACCTGTAAAAGCACTACAGAATCTGCGTTTTCTTTCACGCAAAATAAACCTGCGTTCTCTCATTTTATTTTGTAGACTCCTTAAGGACAACTTCGTATGGAAGCAATGTTCTTGTCTCCACTTCCGCACCCTCGATCACATCCAATACCGTTTTACATGCAACCATGCCAAGCTCTTTCGCATCAAAAGAAAGTGATGTAATGGACGGCACATTATTTTCCAGTACGGAGCTGTTATAAAAAGATGCCACACGGATATCTTTTGGAACCTTTACATGCTTTTCACGCAGCTTTTTCAATACTCGGCTGCACACTGCATCATCCATACACAAAATACATTCTGCCTTTCGCTCGAGTACCTCTTCCACGATCTTGTCGATCACCACATGATTATCAAGATTTAAAAAAAGCATTGTCGGATCAATGACCTCACCCATTTTTTCATAAGCTTCCCGGAATCCCCGCAGACGGCTCTGTGTGACCACATGGTTCTCATCTCCGCCGATCAGTGCAATACGCTTCATTCCCTTCATTAAAATAATGGATGTAAGTTCTTTACACGCACTTTTGTGATTGTGGTCGATCTGGATCACACCTGTATAATTAGAGGAACCGATCGTCACAAACGGTACCTTTTTTTCCTGAAGATACTCAATCTGCCGGTCCTCCACAAACGTCCTCATCAGGATCACACCATCTACTTTACGGTTTGAGATAATACGCTCCAGCGAGGAGATATCGTTATTTTTACAGATGGAAAGCAGGATGTCATACTCCATAATTCCGGCGATCTCCTGAATCCCGAATAAGCATTCCTGAAAGAACGTGAGATCCACAACATCATATTCTCCCGGCATGACCACACAAAGATTATATGTTTTTGACTGCGCCAGCCCTTTGGCGATAACGTTTGGCTTATAGTCATGCTCCTCAATATATTTTAATACACGGTCTCTCGTCTCCTGCCCGATCCGTCCCTTCCCTGAAATGGCTCTTGAGACAGTGGTTTTTGAAACACCAAGTGCTTCTGCCACATCTGCGATCGTTATATTTTTCTTCTCTTCATTCCCCATAAAAGCCCTTCTTTCCTCAAAGCAGTTACTTCCCCTGAATTGTGTTGTGGCTTCCTGCATCGCTCGTGCTCCTGCCACAATGTTACTTTGTCCTGCCCTGATATGCTGCGCATCCTTTGCGCAACAATATTATTATCATCCTATTCCCGAAAAAAAGCAATGACATTTTTACATATTTTCCAAACAATCTTTTGTTTCTGCTCACTTATGCCCTGTTCCGGTAACAATTCTGTTTTTTCGTATCAACATCGGATTTACATTTGTTTTTCCTGATGCTATAATATATTTGCGCAATCGGTTGCGTTATCAGATGATGATATATAAAATCACACTGATTGTCAATATGAAAATATTTTTTGGGGGACAATATGAAAACAGACCATTTACTTTTCGGGGCAGCTTATTACTCGGAATACCTTCCATATGACCGCGTGGAAAAAGACATGGAAATGATGGAAAAAGCAGGCATGAACACGATCCGTATCGCAGAATCGACCTGGAGCACCATCGAGCCAAAAGACGGTATCTTTGATTTCACACATCTCGATAAAATGCTTGAGGCGGCTGCACGCCACCATATTTCTGTCATTGTCGGGACACCGACCTACGCCATCCCGGTATGGCTGGCAAAAAAATACCCGGATATTCTGGCTTTGACCAATAACGGTCAGAACATTTATGGTGCAAGACAGAATATGGATATCACACACGCAGGCTATCTGTTCCACTGCGAGCGGGTTATCCGCGCAATGATGGAACATATCAAAGATGTTCCGCATATCATCGGGTTTCAGCTGGACAATGAGACCAAAAGCTACGGCACTGCCGGTCCGCGTGTCCAGGCAATGTTTGTCGATTATTTAAAGGAAAAATACCCGGATATCAATGAATTCAATCGCGAGTTCGGGCTGGACTACTGGAGCAACCGCGTCAACACATGGGAAGATTTCCCGGATGTGCGTGGCACGATCAATGAAAGCCTTGCCGCTGAATTTGCCAAATTCCAGCGTCTGCTTGTAACCAGATTTTTAACATGGCAGGCTGCGATCGTTTCCGGATACAAGCGCCCGGATCAGTTCATCACGCAGAACTTCGACTACGACTGGACAGACCATTCCATCGGCTATCAGCCGGAGGTCAACCAGTACGAAGCTGCCAGATGCATGACCGTTGCCGGATGTGACATTTATCATCCTTCCCAGTCGCTTCTTACCGGGGAAGAGATTACCTTCTGTGGCAACATCTCGCGCAGCTTAAAGAAAGACAATTACCTTGTTTTAGAGACACAGGCTCAGGGAAATATTGCATGGCTTCCATATCCGGGGCAGCTCAGGCTTCAGGCCTACAGCCACATTGCAAACGGCTCCAACAGTGTCATGTACTGGCACTGGCACTCGATCCACAATGCGATTGAGAGCTATTGGAAGGGCATCCTGTCACACGATTTTTCCGAAAATGAGACTTACCGGGAAGCTGCATCCATCGGCGCAGACTGGAAGCGGATCGGCACCCACCTTAAAAACCTGCAAAAGAAAAACCGTGCTGCCATCCTGCTCGACAATAACTCCCTGACCGGACTGCGTCTTTTCCCATTGAAAGACCTCGGCAATTACAGTTATAACACCGTTGCCCGCTGGCTTGGCGATGCTCTGTACCATTTAAATATCGAGTACGACATGATCTCCTCTGCGGAACGTGATTTTTCTTCCTACGAGTGCCTGATCGTGCCTGCACTTTACAGTGCTTCCGAAGATCTGCTCACCGCAATTTCTGATTATGTAAAAAACGGCGGACATCTGATCACGACGTTCCGTTCCGGTTTTTCAGATGAACAGTTAAAAATTTATGCGGATACACAGCCTCACATTTTACAGGAATGTCTTGGTATCCACTATAACCAATATACCTACCCTGTAGATGTTTCGGTAACACTGCCTGATTTTATGACTCATCCATCCTGCTCCAGTCATGAAAATGCGGCTTCCAATGCCGGCTCGTCATGTTCCGATGAATCCTGCACAACCAGCAGCAAATGTCTGCACTGGATGGATCTTGTGATCTGTGATACCGCCACACCGCTCTTTTTCTACGATCACCCGGTCTGGAAAAAATATGCAGCTGCCACAGTCAACCAGTTTGGAAAAGGTTCGGCACTGTATCTCTCCAGCATGTTTGACAGTGCTCTTCTGGAAAAAGTTCTGGTTCATTACTTTGCCTCGCTTCCGGAAACACTTTTAGCACATCCGGAATGCCACTTTCCTTTAATCATCCGGGAAGGTGTCAATGATTTTGGAAAACGGGTACGATTTTACTTCAATTATTCCGGTGAAAAACAGACCGCCATCTGCAAAGGATTTTCCGGCACGGAATTGTTGTCCGGCAGAAAAATAATGGAACAGGAAACGCTTCCGCTGGAACCATGGGGCGTGGTGATCGTGGAAGAAAATTAATTTTTCCTTCACATACACAAAATATGCCGCACGAAAAGGTATTTTTTCGTGCGGCATATTTTTTTAGTGACATCTTATGAATTTCATTTAGAAGTTTTTATTTTTTCTGTATGCGGTTCCCATCAGCGCACAGCCAAACAGTAATAATATCACTGCTGCTGCGATCGGTGTGTTATCCGAAGTCTTCGGACTTGCGATCACACTGCCTGTTGTCTGGCTCATATCTGTGTCATTTAAGACGATGACATAATCGGATGCATGTGAGAACTTAAAGTCTACAGTACCATCTTCTTTTACCTGTACTGCCTGATAATACTCAAACTTACCGGTTGTCTCGTTATAGTAATAAAGATTTGCTATTTTTCCACTGTGGTCCGTGCCAACGGAAAGTCTCAATATTCCCTCAAAACCAAATACTCCGTCATAATTTAAGGAAAGCTGGATGGTTTCATTTCCGTCTGCCAGCGCTGTCACTTTCTGTTTTGGAATATCACTTGTTCCCACAACCAGACCAAGATCGATCGGTGCTGTCACATTACCGGTGATATCTTTTCCATTGATGATCCAGCTGGCCTGATCACTTACCTTGAAGGTTACGTTCATATCTTTTCCTTTGATACTCTCGAACACATTTGCTGGAATCTTTGTTGTCTTTAACAGATTTACACGGATTTTACTTCCGGTTTTTGCCTTATTCACTGCCTCGATCACATTTGCAAAACTCTCCTCCTGCACGGTTACTTCTGCTACAGCCTGTTCTTCCTGTTTTGGAGTTGTCTTATTTGCAGAAGTGCTCTGGTTTGCGTTGTTTCCGGAAGACTGTGCATTTCCATTGCTCTCTGCTGTATCTGTCTTCTTATCATCCTGTTTTTCATCCGGAGCCGGTTCTGTTTTTGTCTCCGCTGTCAAAACAATCGTTCCACCATCTTTTGCTGCCGGAATGGTAACAGAAACGTTCCGGTCAGCAGAAACAGTGTAAGTTTTTCCATCATAAAGGTTTTTAAGAACTGTTCCGGCACTCTCTGCTACCGGGATCACTACTTCTTTCTCTGCCTCTTTCACATTCATTCCTACATATAAGGTGTTGTTTCCATAACTTCTGCTGATCACTTCATAGCCATCTGCGTCGGAAACTGCAACTGTGCTTCTGTTTCCTCTTGCAAATACATCTGTGTACGCATTGCGGATTGCAAGCATTGTCTTGTAGTGGTTGTAAATACTGTTGCTGTCTGCTTTCTGTTTTTCCAGCTCTGTCCAGTCAAAGTCGCGGCGGTTTGTCTGGAGCGGCCAGTTGTTGGCTCCACCCTGTCCAATCTCCTCTCCATAATAGAGCACCGGCTGACCTTTTGCGGTAATCTGAAGTGTTGCTGCCACTTTCATCAGGTTGTAAGCTTCTTCTTCGCTGATTTTGCTCTCATTTACAAGTTTATACTGCAGAGTGTCCTCATCATGGCTGCTCAAAAAGCTTCCCATGACAGAGGTGTTGTTGATCGCATTGTTTCTCTTCTGCAGTGAATTTTCCACGCTGGAAATATTTCCTGTCACAAAGTTCTGTGCAAAATCGTTGAAATCAAAATCAAGAAGTGCATCCATCGTTCCGGTTCCTAATTCTCCTGCATTGTTGGCATATCCTGCACCGGAATACTCTCCTATCATTTTAAAATCAGGATTTACTTTGGTCAGGGAATTTTTAAATGCTGCCCATGTCGTTGTCTCTACATGTTTTACAGTATCCACACGATAATAGTCAATACTGTATTTTGACATCCACTCGGTCTGCCATGTAACAAGCTGGTCTGTCACTGCTTTGTTTTCTGTCACAAAATCAGGCAGATCTGACAATGAATCATATTTATCATCACCGCTGATCGTGTTGTTGGAGTCACGGATCATGGAAATACTGTTTCCATCTGCATCTGTTAAAATACTGTTGAAGTATTTTTCTGTACCGTAACCTGCATGGTTTAACACAACGTCCACCATGATTTTCATTCCCTTGCTGTGAGCGGCATCCAGTAATGCTTTGAACTGCTGCTCTGTTCCAAGATGTTTATTTAACTTTGTGAAATCGCTTGCCCAGTAACCATGATAGCCATAGGTAGCGGTATCTGTCTTATTATCATGCTGATCTTCTGTGATATTTTCTACGATTGGAGTGATCCAGATTGTGTTCACACCCAGATCTTTTAAATAATCCAGTTTCTGGTTTAATCCGGCAAAATCTCCACCGTGATAGCTGGATCCGCCTTTTTCGCCTGTGTTATAATCTCCAACTCCGTATGCATCATTGTTGCTTGCATCTCCGTCAAAGAAACGGTCTGTCACTGCAAAATAAATCACTGCCTCATCCCAGTCGAAATCTCCGGCACTTTTTTTGCGCTCTGTGACGGTAACATTTGTCGCTGTTGTATATACATTTCCATAAATATCTTTCACTGTGACAGGAATCGTTTTTTCTCCTGCGGCTACCGTATTCAGGCAGGAGATTGTTCCTTCCATGAGTGTCGGATCAATCGCAAATTCCCTGTTTAATCCTAATTCACTCAAATCGGCTGTGATTGCAGCAATTTCAGATGTTTCAAGACCTTCTCCGTCTTTTGCAGTCAATTTTACGGATAACACATTGTTGTCATTGTAGTCCATTGCATACTGTGATAAAGAAGCCGCTACGCTCATATTGGCTTTTTTGAAATGGCATACGCTGCATTCTTTTCCGCTGTAATCAGCTTTTTCACTGTTAAACGCATCTAATTCCCCGGTGCCGTCTACCACATAATAGTAATAGTAATCACCAGTGGAAACGCCAGTGAGATCGTATCCAAAGCGGTCGTTTGCTGCATCATAAGTCATCGGACAGGTCTGTCCGTTGACAACAACACTGACTTTGCCATCTAAAGAAGCAAGATTGTTTTCTGCTGCCAGCGTATCGTTTCTGTAATAAAAATGGATCGTGTCATTCGCTCCATCCATCTCGTAACCTGCGTTGTATGGCAGTACCTCTGTGATTCCCTCTCCCTGCGTAAACACTGCTTTGACCACTGACTGGTCTGCCGGGATCGTCACATAATGATCTCCGCCGTCTTTGCTCTCCCATTCATCAGCTGCCGTGCTGTGCCTCATACAGAAAGACAATTTAAGATCTGCTTTTGAATCTTTTACCGGTATTTTTGCAACCATTTTGCCATTGATGTCTGCAAATGCTACAGATACATCAGAGCCAAATCCACTGTTCCAGGTGTAAATGTTCCAGCCCTCATAATCCTTTGCCGGTCTGTCGTACTCGATCATGATGCTGCGTGATTTTGGCTTAACCAATTCTGGAAGTGTTGTGTACGCCTGATTGCTGTTGGATACAATGTAGAGTGTGACGTTTTCGGCTGTTGCGCTGTTATTGTATAAAACCGTATCTCCCTGCCATTTCCACTCGTCTTTAGATCTTGGAATTATCTGGACGTCGGTATATGGGAGTGTCACATCTGCACGCAGCCACTCATTTCCATCGGAAAGTTTTTCCTTTGCAGTGAAAAGAGTTCCTGCTGTTGCACCCGCACCGGATTTCTGCCATATCCATAAATCAGATGCATTTTCTGACATATGTGTTGCATCGAAATCGTAATAGTAAATGGTGTAATGATAAACTACCTCTACCACTGGAATTATTATCTCTTTTTCAATTCCATTATAAGCAGCTACAACTGTCACTTCCGTTCCCTCATAAGATAAAGGAACTGAAATTTCGTTACCAGTTAAAGTAATTCCCTCTGTTTTTGCTGTATATGTAACACTCACTCCATTCTGAACATTTCCATCGCCACCATAATAAGTTCCTGTTGCCGGAAGTTCCATCGTAACACCTTTTTGAATCTGTGCAGGTACTTCTACTACAAGATCTTCTATATATGCGATATCTACCTTTATTTCCTTTGTCTCATCTGTTTTGTCCAAGGATAATGTGACATCTGCCGGTGCATTAAGGTTCAAACTCAAATTGTCATTATTTTGTGCCCAAGGTTTATCCCATCCTTTCGTTGCCGCATCTTCTAAAATTTTATATTGATACTTTCCTGCCGGAACGGCATTCAATGTAATGCTATAAATATTTTCGTTTTCTGATGATTTTACAAAATTTGGCTTCGCACTTGGATCCCATGCCATTCCCGGAATATTTCCTACTAAAAGAAATGTTGTTTCTGTCTTCGGTAAATCCGGAACAGATGTTGTTCCAGCTGCATCTAGATAATAATCCCCTTGTCCATCTTTCTGAATATAATAAACATCGGTCGGTTTATCTTCTGTATACTGTGATAATTTTGAATCATATCCGGGATTTATATTATTTCCGGGATTAGCAAAATCCAGAAATTGAAATCCTGTAAAAGTTCCCTTCACACTAAGCGTGTACTCTGTTGTATCACCCACAACATTTCCTTTACTCATAAAAAAGCCCTTGGCTCCACCCCAGCCCGGTATCTCTGTTCCATCTGTATTCTCAATATTGGTATTTCCACTTACTGCATAAGTGCCTCCCCAGAACTGTACCGCTGGTGTTGTCCAACCCCAATTTGACGGCATCATAAAGTGGATCGTCAGATTCTTCTCTGTCTCCGCTGCCTGCACCGTACTGTTTCCACCGCCAAGCGCCGGAACCATTGTTACTACCATTGCAAGCACTAGCAGAAAACACAGTACTCTGCTTGCAATGCTTTGCCTCTTTTGAAAGCTTTTCGTTAACTTTCTCATTCTTCCTTCTCCTTTTTCTCCCCTACTTACATGTGATTCTATAACAATCCCCCTCTTCACATGTTTTCGTTTTTTTTCGCATTTATATTGTATTCTAAAATATTGTATTATTCTATACGTAATAAATCCCGAAATCTCGTCCAAATTTTTGTGAATTTTAACCAATTAAAGTATAAAAATGCTCATTTTCTTATTTTGAACATAAAAAAAGAATCCGGCATCGCACTAAAAAATGCGAATAACCGGACTGTTAATGATTATATGTTTTTATTTTTCTCAACTTGACTTTTAGATGTCTCGTTGCTATTATAATAGTAAAGGTGCTACCGATAGACGGTTAGCCCGGTTATTGATTAATTATCTTAAATAATCGCCAATTCCCAGGTTGGCGGTTATTTTTTTTTGCTAATTTTATAAATAAAAGTAGCAAACGCAATCAGCATTATAACAAATTCAAACAAGTCTGAATATGTAACCATCTTGCATCCCTCCGTCAACAAATTTCCTCTTTCGAAGATCTCTATGTAATCAGAGGGTTCAGTTCCTCTGTTGAGGGCTAACCGCCTACCGTTTTCTCGTAGCACCTCATTCATTATACCAAACCAATAAAATCAGTGCAATTTATTAAATTTTTAAAGGAATGCTTTTAATAAGCAAAATTCTGTACCCAGTAATAAGTTGAGCCATCATAATAGCAAGAAACAGAGATTTTTGTGTAACTTGCATTTAAAATATTGGCACGATGTCCATCACTTCGCATCCATCCATCCATTACCATTTCCGGAGATATTGCACCTTTTGCAATATTCTCTCCTACGTTCATTTTTCCACCTGCAGAATTATGGCTAAAATCCGTCGTGATTTCCATTGCCCTTCTATCAGAGTATGACGCCATACTGCTGTCCCATGTTAAAGCAGCCACACCATTATCTGCTCTTTCCTGATTTACCATTGCAAATACCTGCTGGGCATAATCACTATTGTAACATGCATTTGCATTTGATGTATTTCCCTGATACTCACCTGTACCATCCCATTCTCCACACATATATGCATTGTATGCAGCCATATTATTTAATTCTAAATAATCTAACCATTTGTCAAATTCATCTGCTGTCATTCCATTTGGAAACGGGGTAGAGTTATTTGTAGAGTTTCCAGTATCCTTATTTTCTGCAACTTCAGGTGTTTGTTCCGATGCTTTCGTATTTTCTTTCTTCTTTTCATAAGAAGTATCCGCTATCTGCATAATCAGCCCTGTCTTTTCCAACAAAGCCTCTGCATCCAGACCAGTATATGTAACCATCACTTCGTAATCTGCCTCGTTTTCGTTTCCAGCCTGATCCTGCACTGTGCAGTGTACATTTAATACTTCAACCGGGTTTTCTTTCTGCAGATTAAAAGATTTCTGCTCAAATTCGTAGCTGATCGCATTGTCTCCACAAAATGCATCACTGGCTGCCGCCCACTCCGCATTTGAAAAATCCGGAAGCTCATGCAGCATGTCTGCAATCTTTTCCGCATCATCCGTGTTGATGTCGTCAATACTGATCCCGGATGCATCCACATCCAGATCGATCACATTCTGTGCCAGCTCTGGAGCTGTGCCATCCACGTAAACATTTAATGTTATATCTGTAAAATTGCCTTCACTATCTTTTACCTGTGCTGTCACTTCATAGCAGCCTTCATCATCCAACTGAACACTTTCTTGATAGTCTGCTCCATCATACGAATCAGTAGTATCTACCACCGCTTTTTCCTGCAGCATATCATCATAATCACAGACTACAAGATCCTCCTTCTGCTCACAAGATACAATTCCGCTGGAAGTTTCCGATGCATCTTTGATCTCCGTTACCAGATCATCCATGGTCAGGGTTCCCGGCTGCATGTAGATATAATCTTTTGCTTCGCATTGCGGTGAAGTCGTGTCCTTCACTTCTACCGTAAATGGATAATTTTTCCCATCATATGCAACGGCAGCATTGTACGAACCAACTTTTGTTTCATCTACTGCTGACAGATCAAGGCTTGCACCCTTTAAGATTTTCTCATCCGGATTCTGCAGATAATCTTCAACATTTTCCGACAGCTCATCGCCAAGCTCCAGTGTCACTGTGCTCTGTGCCAGTTCCACCTTGGAACATCCGGCAATGCCAGCCACGCTTAAAAAAGCCATTCCTAAAAGTCCGAATTGTTTATTTTTATAACTTGTGTTCTTCATTTTGTGACCTCCAAATGTATTTTCTTATTATAATATAAATGTACCACAATATCAAGAACATTTGTTCTGCCACAAAAAAGAGAAGCAAAAATCATTTTTCCTCTGATTTTTGCTTCTCTTTTTTGTGAAAATTTCATTTTAAAATTTATAGATATCCTATAACATCACAATCGGCATATGCCAAAATGCTCCAAACTCCGCTTACTGTGCCACAGTTCCATCCGTTGTCTGCACTGCCGGATCCGCAGGAGCAACTGTTGAGCCATCTGCAGGGGCTGTTTGGTCTGCCGCAGGCTGCTGTGCAGCCGCTGCAGCGCCACTCTTTAAAGCTGCCAGTGCCGCCTCATCATCCACAAGTGTCTGATAATTGGTAACATAACTCTTTGCTGTATCCGATAACGCATCGTATGCTGCTCTTGCTGCCACGATGACAGGTTCACTCTCTAATGTTACTGTTCCGATGCTGTTAATGGTGTTGACAACCGCTGTTGCCTCTTTCTGTTTTACGGTATCACTTTCCGTACCCGGGAGGTTATAAACAAGGACGCAGTATCCTTTGTCGATCGTCTCATAGATTTTCTTGGCTGCCGAATATGGAAGATTGATGCATCCATGAGATCCTCTTGTCTTATAAATATCTCCTCCAAAAGCTTTTCTGGAAGTCAGGTCATGCATTCCGATGTCACCATTAAATGGCATCCAATATGTAACAGGTGTTTCATAGTCCGGTCCGCGTAAAACAGCATTCAATGTTTTATAGGTAAGCATAAATGCGCCGCCTGGTGTTGCATGCCCTTTTGCAACATTTCCGGATACAAAATCGGACTCTGTCACAAGCACACCATCTTTATAAAGGAACAAATGCTGTGCAGTAAGGTTAATCTCCACATAGGAATTACCATAATCATTTTCGCCATGACTGTTTGCAGTCTGCGCATAAACCGGTTCACGTTCCACTTTTTTTCCGGCTTTCAGATCATCTAAAATCTGTGCCACTTCCTCGGAATTGTTGATTTTCCATCCGTAAGGTCCATTGGAAATTGTGACCGTTGAACCATAGGAAGTTTTCAGTTCTTTTGGCTTGTAGCAGGTGTTGTATTCACTTGCGAGTTCTTTTACAAAGGAAAGGACTCCTTCCTCGTCCACCACAAGATTTAAATCATCATCCACAGAAAGCCACTCGGAAATACGCTCTCCGTCTAACACTTCTTTTGCGACATCAAAATCATATGTGATTGTTGTTCCGACATAACTATTCATCTCGTCAATCACTGCCAGCAGCTTTTCATTGTCGTCTTCGATTTCAGGTTTCACATAGCAGTCAGCCTCGTCAAGATCAAGCTCATCTGCCAAAACCAAAATGGAATCCTCCACTGCTTTTTTGAATGTGTTCTTATCGATCGTTGTACCATAATCTGCCGGAACCAAAGAATATCCGTCCGCTGTATATGCGGAAACAGTTGCATCCACCGGCTCACGCTGTTCGGATGCCTGCATGCAGTTTAACTGATCGATCTGACTATCCAAAGCGTCCTCGTCAAATGTTACCACTTTTGCAAGTTCAAGATTGTCATGTTTAAACAGTGTCACCACCCATGCGAACCCATTCTGTCCATTCAAAAGTTCTTCCACTTCACCGTTGAATACCGGTGCGATCTGAATGGATTCTCCGGAAATGCTCTCGCTGCCGTCCTCACGCTCTGCCAGATTCAGCACATAGCTGTCGATTTCCTCTGTGATGAGCTGCTCAACTTTTTCCACTGATTTGCCACCGGCTTTAATTCCGTCAATGGTTGTTCCAAAGCAGAAATGACTCTGAAAAAAGATTCCAAACCCAACATAAACAACCGCGAGACATGCCACGACTGCACCGACAATCACGAAAATTTTCTTTTTTTCTTTTTTCATAATTCTTCCTCTCACTCTTTTGTAGCTTATTCAAAAAGACGTAGCGATATACGCCCTATTTTCAGCAAAACCATACTCTATTATAGGTAGAAAAAAGGCTTTGTCAATAAATTGTGACAATCGTAATATTTGCGTAATGAATTTGTTTCAATTCGTAACAATGCAGGTAAAAATTTCCTCCTGCATTTGTTTGTAGGGTTGCACAAAAACCAGCTATTTACCTTAAGAAATCTTTAAATATTCAATAATCTTTCTTAAAAAAGAGGAAAGGGAATTGTTTCCTAAAATTGCCTATGCTATAATCCCACAATGTAGGGAAAAGAAAATATTTTGACTTAAAAACCTGTTAGGAAGGTGATATTTTGAAGACCGATATGAAAAGCAGACTCAATGCTTTTATAGAAAAAAACAAACATGCATTTCTGCTTCTTTATTTTTGCATTTATTTTCCGTGGTTTCATCATTTAGAGCGGACTGTCACAACACATTTTCATGTGATACATACTGCATTAGATGATCTGATCCCATTCTGTGAATATTTTATTGTTCCTTACCTTTTATGGTTTGGATATGTTGCATGGGCTGTTGGATATTTTTATTTTAAAAATAAAGATGAATATTTCAAACTCTGTGCCATGCTTTTTACTGGAATGACCGTTTTCCTTGTGATTTCAACGATCTATCCAAATGGTCATTATTTAAGACCGGCTTACTTTGAGCATAACAATATTTTTATCCAGTTAGTCAAATGGCTGTACGCAACGGATACCCCGACGAATCTGTTTCCGAGTGTCCATGTGTTCAACTCCATTGCGGTCAATATTGCGGTGTGGCATAGTGATAATTTCAAAAAAAATAAAGCTGTCCGCTATGGTTCCGCAGTTTTAATGGTACTTATTATTTTATCCACAATGTTTTTAAAACAGCACTCTGTTTTCGACGTTGTGACTGGAATGGTACTCGCAGTGTTTATGTATTCTGTTGTTTATACAACAAACTGGGCTGCTGTCACCGCTGCAAAACCGGTGCGCAAACCAAGACGAATTTAAAAATTACTGTAAAGTTAAAAGGACATAGTTCTTTCCTGTATTCAGGATAAGAACTATGTCCTTTTTGTTTTCCTATGTATTACCATAGCTTCAATAACTGGATTCCTGTTTTCATAACTTTATACTTCACATCCTCAAGTTCTGCTGCAGCATTTTTCAGCTCCTTGCGGATTTCAATATGCTGCGGGCAATGCTTCTCACACTTTCCACAGGAAATACACTGGGATGCACTGCTCGTATCTTTTCGAAATGCAGTACACTGCAGGTAATCTCTTCTTCCCGATTTTTTTCCTTCGGAATACATCGCATTATAACAGCGGAATGTACCCGGAATATCCACTCCTTTTGGGCATGGCATGCAGTAACCACATCCTGTACATCCCACTTTTACATTTTTCTTAATCTCATCTTTTACCTTTTCGATCAGCTCCCGGTCGGATGGTGTGAGACATCCCACCAGTGACTCGCTGGCAGTTTTTACATTCTGTTCCACCATCTCCATGGAATTCATGCCGGAGAGCACACAGGTCACTTCCGGCTGGTCGTAAAGCCATTTCAACGCAAGTTCTGCCGGAGTGCGATGTTTTTCATCCCTGCGGAATAACTCTTTCGCAGATTCCGGGAGAAGGTTCACCAGACGTCCGCCACGAAGCGGCTCCATGATAATAACCGGAAGTCCTTTCCGGTTCGCATAACGCAGTCCTTCCACACCAGCCTGAGAATGTTCATCCATATAATTGTACTGGATCTGACAGAAATCCCAGTCGTAAGCATCTACTAACTGACAGAACATCGCGGAATTACCGTGATAGGAAAATCCGATCTGCCGAATCTGCCCGGACGCTTTCTTCTCCCTGATCCACTCTTCCATCCCCAGTTTTTTCAATTTCTCCCAGGTTGGAATGTCCGTCAGCATATGCATGAGGTAATAATCAATGTAATCGGTCTGCAGGCGGCGCAGTTCCTCCTGAAACATTTTTTCCACGCCATCGATCGACTTGATCAGATAATGCGGAAGCTTTGTGGCAAGGTTGATTTTCTCCCTGCAATGATTCCGGTGTAAAATTTCTCCCACTGCCACTTCATTTCCGGCATACACGTAGGCAGTGTCAAAATAATTGACCCCCGCCTCAATTGCCGCCATCACTTCTTTTTCTGCTTTGTCAAGGTCTGCGCTGTTCCCCTTTTTCGTAAAACGCATACAGCCGTAGCCCAGCGCAGAAATATCGTTTCCATATTTATCTTTCCGATATTGCATGCTGCTATCTCCTCTCGGTGTTTAATGCCTCCAGTTCTTCCATCCAGATCCGTGCAGACGCATCCGAAGGCATACGCAGATCTCCGCGCGGAGAGACAGCAACGCTTCCGACTTTTGGTCCATCCGGCAGGCAGGAACGTTTGAACTGCTGTGCAAAAAATCTGCGGTAAAAAGTTTTTAACCATTTCAAAATGGTTTCATCATCATAAGTTCCCGCAAAACCAACTTTCGCCAGACGGTAAATCTTTGCCGGCGCATAGCCAAGACGAAGCATATGATACAGATAAAAATCATGTAATTCGTAAGGTCCGACCAAATCTTCGGTCTTCTGGGAAATCTTCCCATCCTCCGGCGGCAAAAGTTCCGGTGAAACCGGTGTATCCAAAACATCGAGAAGAACCGCTTCTAACGCTTCATCACCACAGGTATCCGCGTAATACCGGACAAGATGGCGGACCAGTGTCTTTGGCACAGACGCATTCACCGCATACATGGACATATGATCTCCGTTGTAAGTCGCCCAGCCGAGTGCCAGCTCCGACAGATCGCCTGTGCCGATGACCATACCACCGGTCTTATTTGCAATGTCCATAAGAATCTGGGTTCTCTCACGTGCCTGTCCATTCTCGTAAGTCACATCGTGCACTTTCGGATCCTGTCCGATATCCCGGAAATGGATATTGACCGCATCCTTGATACTGACTTCCATAAAATCCGCATTGAGACATTTGATGAGGCTCACCGCATTATCGTAAGTACGATCCGTTGTTCCGAATCCCGGCATTGTCACAGCCTTAATATTTTTATGATCCATGCCGAGCAGATCAAATGCACGCACCGTCACAAGCAATGCCAGTGTAGAATCCAATCCACCGGAGATACCGATCACGGCAGATTTGCAGTGTGTGTGCTCCAGACGTTTTTTCAGTCCCATCGCCTGAATGGATAAAATCTCATCACAACGGCGCTCTCTGTCTGTCTTACTGCCCGGAACAAACGGCATTGGATCAATGTATCTGGTCAGTTCCGTCTCTTCTATTTTCAATGCAAATGGAATTTCCGTGTAACCGTCCATTCTGGTTTCAAATGTAGTCATTCTGCGGCGCTCTGCGTTCAGACGCAGAACATCGATCTCCGAATAAACTGTTTCATTCGCAAAACGTTTCGCTTTCTTTAAAATCCTTCCATTTTCCGCAATGATATTATGCGCGGAATAGACGACATCCTGCGTGGATTCCCCATCTCCGGCACTCGCATAAATATAGCCGCACAGAAGCCTTGCAGACTGTCCGCCAACCAGCTCCTCGCGATAAATGTCTTTTCCGGTCGTCTCATCCGATGCTGACAGATTGACAATGACATTCGCACCGTTTAACGCATGACGGATACTCGGTGGTTCCGGCGTCCAGAGATCCTCGCAGAGTTCCACGCCGATTTTCAGTTCCGGCATGGTCTGGCAGGTAAATAATAACTTTTTGCCCATTGGAACCACTTCTTCTCCGAGGCTTACCTGCACCGTTTCTTCCATTCCTCTTGTAAAATGTCTTGCCTCATAAAATTCATTGTAATTTGGCAGATATGTTTTCGGCACAAAACCAAGCACTTTTCCATTGCTCACAGCGGCAGCCACATTATAAAGCTTTCCGTTGTATTCGAGTGGAAGTCCCACAAACACGATGCAATCCAATGCAAAGGTAAACGCAGCGATCTCAAGGAGCGACTGTCTTGCTTCACGCAGCATTTTTTCCTGTAAAAACAGATCACTGCATGTATAACCCGTAATACAAAGTTCCGGGAGTACAATGATCTTTGCCCCTTCCTTCTCTGCCTTTTTAATCTCTGCGCAGATTAATGCGGTGTTCTCTTTCGTATCCGCAACTACAATTTTCGGGGTGACGGCTGCCACCTTGACAAATCCCTGTTTCACTACTTTCTCATCTCCTTCAGTTCGTCCACTTCAAAATGATATGCCTTGTTACAGAACTGGCATTTTACTTCAATCGCTTCACCATCGTTGATAATATCGTCTAAATCTTTTTTGCTCAAGGTTGAGATTGCACGGGAAACGCGCTCTTTGGAGCAGTCACACTGGAATGCTGCCGGAAGTGTATCCGTGATCTCAAGTCCAAAATCGCCCAGAATGATCTCTAAAATCTGCTCCAGTGTGTTCCCCTCTTCCAACATCTCAGTTACAGATGCGATCTCACTGATTTTTTTCTCCAATGCATCCACAACTTCATCCGGGGTAAACGGCATCAACTGAATAATAAATCCACCTGCCTGCTTTACAGAACCGTCCACATCTACTAAAACGCCCAGTCCTACTGCGGAAGGAACCTGTTCCGAAGTTGCAAAATAATAGGTTAAATCCTCTGCGATCTCTCCGGTCTGAAGTGCGATCTGTCCCACATAAGGCTCTTTTAAGCCCATATCCTTGATCACACTCATGACACCAAGTCCAAGTGCCCCGCCTACGTCTAATTTTCCCAATGCATTCGGTGGCAGTTCCACATCTGCCACTCTCGGAAATCCCTTGACATGTCCTGCGGAATCCGCTGTCACGGTCAGTCCCTGCGCCGGTCCCTGACACTGGATCTGTACTGTGAGAAGATCCTTCTCACCCTTCATCATGGTTCCCATCATGGCCGCACCAGATAATAATCTACCCAGAGCTGCTGTGATCACCGGACTTGTGTTATGGTCTTTTCTTGCTTCCTCCACAATGTTTTTGGATGTGATCGCAAATGCGCGGATAGAATGATCTGCCGCAGTTGCTCTTACAATATAATCGTTCATGTTTTTCCTCTTTTCCTGTTATTTTATATTAGGCAAGTGCCTGTTCTGTTATATCATATTCCTTAAATCACCTTCGGTCTTGCAATGATATACATGCGCTCACTCTCTGCCGTCACCGGATCATTGGTAAACGCATCATACGCTGCCATAAACTCCATGCCTGCCTGCTGAAGCAGCGTTTTCACCTGCTCTAGTTCATAGGCTTTCTGATAATGAAGCTCCTCGTATTTCCGGTAGAGATCATTTTTCTCCCGGATAAAAAGCGTCAGGTCGTACTCATTGACCATCTCATCCTCATAAAAATAGTTTTCCCAGATGAAACTGCTCTCCTCCCGGTTTTCGCTGATGGTGCATTCTCCCATCAGATCCCGGTATTTATGCACGGTGTTCAAATCAAAAATAAACACACCGTCCTCTGCGAGATATTCTTTTACCAGCTCAAATACTTTTTTCAAATCTTCCGGTTCCAAAATATAGTTCATCGAATCGCAGACACTTACAATGGCCCGGATATTTCCAAACAATTCCAGTTCCCGCATATCCTGAAGAAGATATAAAATATCATTCCGCTCTTCTTCCTCCTGACGTTCTCCTGCAATCTCTAACATTTCGGCAGAATTGTCCACTCCCACCATATCATAGCCTGCATCTGCCAAAAGCCTTGTCATTTTTCCGGTACCACAGCCGAGTTCCACCACGGTGCCATCTGTCACCTGATACTCCTTTAACAGACTGATAAGATATCTGCTCCACTCCTCATAAGGTACATTATCCATAAAAAGATCATATACCTGTGCAAAACTGCTGTATGCTTCCAATGTTTTCTCTCCTTGATTATTTTTTCACGAACCTTTATACTACTAGAGAAGCAAGATCCAATATTCTTAAGGTTTTTTCCTTTTGATATCCCGATAGTATAAAGCGAGGTTTTTTATGCCCGAGAATTACGACCATTATATCACAAAAAATATAAAAGCATTATATAAACGGCGACTTTTTTCACCAATTGTATATCTGATCATCGTGATCGTACTATGGCATGTATTTTCACTGACGGATCTTTTATTTCCGGTGCAGCTGACGGATGATGTTACGCTGGAATCTGCCTACCGGAATGACGCTGCCAACATGCATACCACACTGACAGATTTAAAATTCACAGGATACACCCGAAATAACTTTTCCGGGACTTCCGGTTATTATTATTACACGATCCGGAATGATGAATGTATCATCGTACTACTTTCTCCTTCCACCTGTGAAGAGGGACTTCCTTTCATTGACGAGGTAACATTTACCGGGAAGATCAAAAAGTCCACTGTTTCTTTCCAGTCACTTTTAAAAAATATGTCGGACGATCTCGGCTGGACAGAAAGTGGAATCACAAGCAAAGTTTCCGGATATTACATCAGTGAACCGGATTATAATCGTACCATAAATACGATCCTTTTTACAGTCATATTTGGCACCAGTATTTATGCGATCCTCTGTATCGTACTCTATATCCTGTTTATTTTCTTCCCGGTACTCTCTCCCTGCTGCCAGGATCTCGCCTTGTTCGGCAATCCGAAAAAGCTGTTAGATCAGGCGGAGGAGGAACTTGCAACGCTGCCCCAGCTTGCAACGGAAGATATGTTTATCACAGAACACTTTTTTATTGAGACATCCGTTTACGGAAATGCGATCATCCCGATCGACCAGATTATATGGATTTATAAGTACTCCACTCTCCATAAGTTTTTCTGGTATCATTTCAGTATTTCCTATACACTGCATATCAGCGCCAACAAGCATCTGTATATCCAGTGCCCGAAAAATATCAAATCTGATATCGACGGTATTATGGATTACCTTGCGGAAGCTAACCACAATATTCTCGTTGGATTCAATGAGAAAAATCGATTGGAAGTGCAGAAAATTCAGGGCACGCCGATGAACTTTGAGAAATTTATCGCCTTCCTGAAAAAGCGGATCTGATGTAACCGGAGTTTAATTGGCGTAGTGTCGCAGATCCTGTAGTGCTTTTATAGGTTGTGAAGGGCAGATATAAGCGTCCTCTCGCAAGTCGTGATTTTATAGGTTTATGAAAAGAAAAACGGTACAGACGAAATATGATGTTCCTGTTCGCCGGGCATTCCGATAAGCCTCTAAAGAGTCTTATCTCCATGGCTCACAAAGGAAATCATATTTGTCTGTACCGTTTTTCTTTCATTTACGCTGTGAATGACTTGTGAGAGGACGCTTATATATGCCCGGTCAACGTTATGAATTGCACCACAGAATCTGCAATTTACGTTATGGAACTCACGGTTATGAGATGAGTGCCTATAAAGGAGGTAACGACAAAATGCAGTCGTTTTCAATGTCTTGTGATGCGTCGATGATAAAGGGCACTCCTCCAGGATTTTCATCTTTGGGTTCTGCCGCTTGTAACATGGATTGACGGATTTTCACAACCTGAATGTTGCATGCTGCACAGTCTTGGCTTAATAAAAAATAGAACTGATTTGTTTTCAGGATTTTGGGAGCGGCCGGTCCTTAGAAAGCAGACATTGCGATTTCAAAAGCCAATGTAATTGGATTTTGAAATCACGATGGATGCTTTCTTAGTACCGCTGCCAGCGACAACAAGCGGAAGCGCTCCTGAAAACAAACAGTTCTATTTTTTATGTTTATAAATACTTTATAGGCATGCAATTAACATAACCTGCGGAAATCCGTAACATCACCCACAAGCGGCAGTTCATAAGTGAAACTCCGGTTTATCAGAAATCCACCTCGGTGTCATAGTAGCAGCATTTCAGCAGCTTCTCCATTTCTTCCTGACTAGGCTGTCTTGGGTTTGATCCGGTACATGCATCAAGAATTGCATTGGCAGCGATCTCCGGCAGTCTCTCTAAGAACACCTCTTCCGGAACGAAGCCCTGCTCTGTCGGGTAGCTGTCTGCGCCATAATTTTTGATGCAGTGTGGAATCTTAAGGTCATCATTCATCCTGCGCAAGTATGCAATGAGCAATGCAACTTTCTCATCTAAGCTGTCTCCGCCAAGTCCCATGAAATCTGCGATATCGCCGTAACGTTTCTTCGCTGTCTCATCTTTTGCATTGAATGCGATAACTTTTGGCAGATACATAGCGTTTGCTGCACCGTGGATAATATGTGCACCATAATCTGCAAATGCAGCTCCTGTCTTATGTGCCATGGAATGAACGATACCAAGCAGAGCGTTGGAGAATGCCATTCCGGCAAGACACTGCGCATTGTGCATGGAATCTCTCTTAGCCATATCTCCGTTGTAGGAATCAACCAGATCATTCTGGATCATTTTGATTGCATGTAATGCCAGTGGATCGGTAAAATCACAGTTAGCGGTAGAAACATATGCCTCGATTGCATGTGTCATAGCATCCATTCCAGTATGTGCAACTAATTTCTGTGGCATTGTCTCTGCAAGATCCGGATCAACGATTGCCACATCCGGTGTGATCTCAAAATCTGCGATCGGATATTTGATACCTTTTTCATAATCGGTAATAATTGAAAATGCTGTCACCTCTGTCGCTGTTCCTGATGTGGAAGAGATTGCACAGAAATGAGCTTTATTTCTAAGCGCCGGGATGCCAAATACTTTACACATATCCTCGAACGTAATATCCGGGTACTCGTATTTGATCCACATCGCTTTTGCTGCATCGATCGGGGATCCTCCGCCCATCGCAATGATCCAGTCCGGTTCAAATTCCATCATTGCTTTTGCACCTTTCATCACGGTTTCCACAGAAGGATCCGGTTCGATGCCTTCAAACAACTGAACTTCCATTCCGGCTTCTTTCAGGTACTGTTCTGCCCTGTCGAGAAATCCAAACCGCTTCATAGAGCCGCCGCCAACACAGATCATTGCCTTTTTTCCTTTGAATGTCTTTAATGCCTCCAGAGCACCTTTTCCATGGTATAAATCTCTTGGTAACGTAAATCTTGCCATTGTAAAAACCCTCCTATAAAATATGTATGTGCTTGTTTTGATTGTTATATTCTTAACAATCAGACCGTCTGTATTACCTCGTGATTTCATCACTTGTGCTTATTATACCATACACCTTATTTTATAAAAGGGTTTTTATACATTATTCACAAATTATTTCATGTATTTTTTGACAAACAAATTTCTAATACAGTTTTAATCCACTGCGCACCGGTTCACTTGTCAGATCCACACCCAGCTTCTTAAAAATTTTAATATCCACTTCAGAGAGCATTACGGAAGTGTGCACCTGGCATCCCCGAAGTGCCGGAAGCTGCTCTAATGCTTTCTTTGCGTTTTCATTGGTCACCGCAGCGAGCGAAAGGGCGATCAATACCTCATCGGTATGAAGTCTTGGATTCTTTCCACCGAGGAAACGAACTTTCAGATCCTGGATCGGTTCGATCGCTTCCGGGCGGATGAGTTTCTCATCATGCTCAATGCCAGCCAGATATTTTAATGCGTTCAGGAGCAATGCTGCAGACGCACCGAGAAAATCTGATGTCTTGGACGTAATGATACAGCCATCGGAAAGTTCGATCGCTGCAGTTGGAACGCCAAGTTCCTCTGCACGTTTTTTTGCAGCGACTGTGACATGTCTGTCGTCCGTTGTGATCTTCGCCTGTTTCATCAGAAGTTCGATCTTGTAAACTTCATTTTCCGTCGCTTCCTCTTTGACCAGTTTGTTTACCGCTGTGTAATAACGTCTTATGATCTCCATTTTGGAGGCTTCACAGCATGCCTCGTCATCGATGATACAGTTTCCGGCCATGTTGACACCCATATCAGTCGGTGATTTATAATAAGTATTTTCTCCGTAAATCCCTTCAAAAATAGCGTTCAAAACCGGGAAGATCTCAATGTCACGGTTGTAGTTGACCGTCGTTTTTCCATAAGCTTCCAGATGGAACGGGTCGATCATGTTCACGTCATTCAAGTCTGCGGTAGCCGCCTCATAAGCTAAGTTTACCGGATGTTTTAATGGAAGATTCCAGATTGGGAATGTCTCAAATTTTGCATATCCGGCTTTTGTTCCACGGATATTCTCATGATAAAGCTGGGAGAGGCAGGTTGCCATTTTTCCACTTCCCGGTCCCGGTGCAGTGATGACGACTAATGGTCTGGTCGTCTCGATATAGTCATTCTTGCCGAATCCGTTCTCACTGACGATCAGCGGAATGTTTGCCGGATAGCCCTCGATCTTATAATGCTGATATACTTTAATGCCTCTTTTTTCCAGTTTTTCACGGAACTGTACGGCACCGCTCTGTCCTGCAAACTGCGTGATGACAACGCTTCCCACATACAGACCCTTTTTCTCAAACTCTCCGATCAGCCGGACAACATCCACATCATAAGTAATTCCAAGATCCCCGCGGACTTTGTTCTTCTCAATATCTGCCGCACTGATCACGATCACGATCTCTGCCACATCCGCAAGCTGCATAAGCATCTGGAGTTTACTGTCCGGTGCAAATCCCGGCAATACTCTGGATGCGTGATAATCGTCAAATAATTTTCCGCCAAATTCCAGATAAAGCTTGTCCCCAAATTGGTTGATCCGCTCTTTAATGTGCTCCGACTGAATTTTTAAGTACCTGTCATTGTCAAATCCTATTCTCATCCCTGATATCCCCTTATTTTTCATTCACTTTTTTATTTACAAACATAAAGAATATTATACAATAAAACCGGCACAAAATATACTCGAAATTTTCAATTTCCATCACAAATTTTAACGTACCATTTGAAAATTATTTTTGCAGATTTCATAAATAAAGCTGACCCTTTCCGGATCAGCCTTATCATTAAATTCCCAATAACTGCTTTTTCTTCGCTGCAAATTCTTCTTCTGTGATGACTCCTGCATCCAAAAGACCTTTGTACTTCTGCAGCTGTTCGATCGTATCGCTCTCAGAAGATTGCTTCTGCTCTTCCAAAGATCCGGTCTCCTGCTTTGCATCCTGTTTTTTTTCTCCCGCTGTCATCTCTTTGACATTCGGATTCATCAGGTGTGCCAGATTGAGTGCCAGCGTGTGCAGACTCTCTGTTTTATCCTCATAGCAGCTCAAAAACGCCTCGACACTAGGACTGTCACTGTCAAAGGAAACTCCGGTCCAATCCCACTTGATATTATCCCAGTAAGGATGGTCAAACGTCAGCTCCACATGGAAGGTATCTGCCGGAGAAGCCACGTCAAAAGATGGTCTTGGATGATACTCATGATAATGGTTATCATCTTTGTCATTTTCCTCATGCATCCGCTCCAGCCGCTCAAACATTTCATATTCCCTCATCTGCATCTGAAACTGTGCGATCTGCGGCTCCAGCTGCTTTACTTTTTCCGGAACTTTACTGTCGTAATGCTTTAATTCCTGATGATTTCCCTCAAATAAAACCCGGCTGTCCTCTAAAATACGGAAAGACTTTAAATTGTCCGCCTGAAATGCGAGCGAATCTTTGTCACAGTTCACACGGAAAAGTCCATGGAAAATATCTAATACCAGATCTCCACCAAACAGTCCAAAATTAAACGAATAGTTTTCCTCGAACTGATCTCTCAATGCCTGATTATCTTCGTAAAACTGGATGTACTGCTTAAAATCATCGATGGTCATCCGATCTGTCCTGCCTTTTGGCAGATAGATTTTTTTATCGCATTCCTTACAGATCGGTGTGTCCTGTATTTTTGTTGCAAGCAGCCGCGGTGTCGGATTCCCGCAGACCGGACATAATTTTTTATTATTACTGAATAATCCCATATTAATCCCCTTTCTGTGACAGATATTCTCTTTTATGAAAGCCAAGAATACCTGCAATTACGTTTGTAGGAAACATACCAAGTGCACTGTTTAACTTTGTCACTGAATCGTTGTAGATCAAACGGCTGGTATATACCATGCGCCCATAACATTCCACCGCATCCATACATTTGGTATAGTTTTTATCTGCGCAGAGCAGTGGATTGCGTTCTGCTGCCAGACGGATGCTTTTTACGGTTTCCTCTATCACCTGCTCCTGCTCTGATACCTCCTCAGGTGCGGAGCGAGCAGTGATCACACTTCGTCTGGCTGCTGCACGCTCCATCAGCGGCTGTATGTCATCTGCTGCATATCCTTTCATAAGATCAAGCACTGCAAATAGTGCATCAAAACGTGAGGAAATCTGCACTCCGATCTGATTCATGGCATTTTGGATATTTCCGTCCATCACCGCAAACTTCCGCTGCACGGAGATGATCCAGAGAACAAGTAAAAGCAGGATCAAACCAATAATGACCAAGATTTCCATACCTAACATTTTTTCTTCTTAATCCTCCCTTCTTTTGTGTGCTTATTTTGGCTTTCTCCTTTGTCTGAATCTACCATACACGATTTTCCCCAAAAAATGGACGTACTGTCATGAATCGACCGTAAAATGTATTGAATCGACCATGTCTTTTCTTACTATTCATGTAGTTTATTCTATCAAAGAAAAAACAGACCGTCATAAGACAGCCTGCTCTCCGTTAAACGCATATTCCATATATGTATTTTTGATTTCCGAACATTTTCCATGCGGAATTGGGATTTCCGCATCATTTACCATTTTGATGGAACGGCTGGAAATATTCTGGATATACTCCATATTCACAAGGAAGGATCGGTGGGGACGGAAAAAATTGCTGTACTGCATCAGCTGTCCTGCCAGATCATCCAGACTCCCTGCGCTTTCCAGAACTGCTCCGTTTTCCAGATGAAATAAAAGTTTTCGTCCCAGCACCGCATCCATCAGCCGGAAAAAGCTTTCCTCCCAGATCGGTTTCAACTGGTAAAAATAAGCTCCAACCGAATAAGATTCCACCGCAAACTCCGGGGATGAGGTCAGAAAAATAATTTTCATATTCGTGTCATACTGCCGGATCTCTTTTGCCACATCCATGCCATTCTGCCCCGGCATCACGACATCGAGAAATAATATATCCGGTCTTATGCCCTTCTCAATCTCCGTCAGCAGTTCAAACGGACTCTGGAATGCTGCATAGGTAATATCCTCATTCCGTTCTACCCGGTAGCGGTCTAATAATTCGTTCATCTGATGAAGCACTTCCATATCATCATCACAAAACGCGATCTTTATCATAAAATTTTCTTTTCTCCTGCGTAATTATAATATTTCCATACCTCTTGTGATCCATTTTACTGTCACAGGAAGCCTGCAAAATGTTTTTTCCACATATTATTATACTTCACAGAAGGGAAAATGAAAAGCCAATGTCCGCTACCTCCGCAGATCCTCAAATGCTCCATACACATCCAGCGTTCCATACCCCCACGACGGATTCGGATAACTCCTGTCATCCGCCCGATCTGCGCCGCGGATCAGCATATTTTTGATATCCGCAGAGGACATGAAAATCTGATTTCTTTTTACCAGTCCCCATTCCATGATCTGCGCACATGCCCCGGCTGTGATCGCTGCCGCCGCACTCGTCCCGGTCATGGTCACAAAGCGGTTCCGCAGTCCCGGTCCGTACACATTCACCGCCGGGGCACAGAAATCCGGCTTTACCTCACCGGAAAGTGTAAATCCCCTGCCCGAGTCCAGATACAGACCGCCATTTGCCACATTGTAGCCGCCCGTGCTTATGACCTGCCCTGCGTTACCCGGCACGGTGATCGTATGATTCGGATTTGACCGCAGGAAAAAAACATTTCCACTCGTAAAATTCCGCATGGGAAGCCACATATTGTAATCCCCTGTCACAATGCTCTGCGGATACACGTTGATCGTCCAGATCCCCTGCGCTGCGTTTGAAAAACGTAAATAAATAAGCTGGTTTCCCTGCCGCCTGCCCGTCAGCCGGTAGTCGATGCTGACTCTTGTCTGCTCGAAAATAAAGACAAACTCCTGTCTTCCACCGCTCCGATAAGGCACTTTTGGCAGCACTTCCCCGGTGGGCGAGCTGACCGATACCGCATAAAGCTCCGGCGCATTTGCCCACATCTCAATGAAAAAACCCGGCATATTTTCCTCCACCGAGACTTCCACCGATTCGTACTCCATGTCCGGCTGTATTTTTCCAAGAAAATGATGTCTTGCATTCGCCTCGTTTCCTACTGCTGCCACACTGCATCTTTTCCGCCTTCTGGATACAATATCCAGATAAGTTGCCAGTTGTCCGTCCTTGCCACGGTTTCCCATGTTGCTTCCTAGTGCAATGCAGATCACAAGCGGCATATCCCGCTCCTTTGCCAGCCGGTCCAGATAGCTGACTGCCATCATGATATCATTCTCCTGATACGCCGGAACAGAATCCGGTATAAAATAAAATTCCCGCAGATAAGTTTTTGCCTCTTTCAGTTTTACGACTGCGATCTCGGAAAACGGCGCCGCCCCGATAAAATTATCTTCCACATCCTCGCTTCCACATGCCACCCCGGCCACAAAGGTTCCATGTCCATTGGTATCCATGGACGGAACGGTTTCCAGCGGATTTTCTGCCCGGAGTGCGGCATTGATCTGCTCTGTCTTATACTCGGAACCATATGCGATCCCCTCCGGCTTTGTTCCATCCCGGATCGTCTGATCCCAGATGCGGTAAATCCTTGTTGTCCCATCAGAATACTGAAATACCGGATTTCGGTAATCGATCCCGGTATCGATAAATCCGATCATCACGCCCTGCCCTTTCAGTGCGAGTGCCGGCTGCTGCTGTAATTTTAATATCCCCGAAACCTCAAGCGCCGTCTCATCCAGAAGTCCATAGCACTTTGGAACAGAAGCATAGGAATCTGCCGGAAAATCAAATATCCGGAAAAAACTCCTCGGATAAAAATAAGTATCCTTTTCCTCATCGATCCGCTGGATACAATCACTTGAAAGGTCAATCACATCCAAAACATCTTTCGATATGATAAAATCCACATAATCATTGGAATAAATCTTTTCTTCACAGTCAGACATAAAAAACTCCGCACACCTATCTTTACAATAAATGCCGGAGTTTTGTCTTTTATTCCTTTAAATTGCTGGCTTTTCTTCGATCGCTGCACAGCCGCGCATCGTGATGAGCGGGCCGCCCTTTTTCTCTACATAATCTTTTGTGATCGTCACCATGCCGATATTGTCATCCTTCGGGATCTCATACATGATATCTAACATAAAATCTTCGATAATAGAGCGGAGTGCACGCGCTCCTACCTTTTTCTCTTTTGCTTCCTTTGCGATAGAATGAAGCGCATCCTCGTCAAATACAAGCTTTACCTCATCCATGGCAAGCAGCTTCTCATACTGCCTGATGATTGCATTCTTCGGCTCTTTTAAAATACGCACGAGCATATCTTCCGTCAGCGCCTCCAATGTGAACATGACCGGCAGACGTCCTAAAAATTCCGGGATCATACCAAATTTGCGCACATCTTCTGTCGTCACTTTTGCAAGCAGGTTCTCGTCATTGTCATATTTGTCCTTCAGGTCTGCCTTAAATCCAATGGAAGCTTCCTTGTTCAGACGCTCCTTAATGATATCTTCCAGATCCGGGAACGCTCCTCCGCATATAAAAAGAATGTTCTTCGTGTTGACCATCGTCATCGGAACCATCGCATTTTTACTGCTTGCCCCTACCGGCACTTCCACTTCCGCACCCTCTAACAGTTTTAACATTCCCTGCTGGACAGATTCTCCGCTGACATCGCGCTGGTTTGTGTTGCGCTTCTTTGCAATCTTGTCGATCTCATCGATAAAGATGATGCCGTGCTCTGCGCGTTCCACATCATTGTCAGCAGCCGCTAACAGTTTGCTGACTACACTCTCGATATCGTCACCGATATAACCGGCTTCTGTCAGGGAAGTTGCGTCCGTGATGGCAAGCGGCACATCTAATAATCTTGCCAGTGTCTTGACCAGATACGTCTTACCACATCCGGTCGGTCCGATCATGAGCATGTTGGATTTCTCGATCTCCACACCGTCCTGCACATCGGAGGCAATTCTCTTGTAATGATTGTAAACTGCTACAGACATGACTTTTTTTGCATGTTCCTGTCCAACCACATACTCATCCAGCGACGCTTTGATCTTATGTGGAGCCGGGATCGCATGAATATCGATCTCCGGCTTTCTCTCCTCTTTTGGTTTCTTTTTCCTGATCTTCTGGCTGTTTGGCATACCGCCCATCATATTTTGCAGATCAGAGAGATTGATCATGCTGATATTCGGCATCTTATCCAGATTCATATTATTAAAACTTCCCATGTTCATCATATCACCCATTGGGAATCCGGTGCCATTCATGCTGTCGAACGTTCTCTGCATACAGTCATGGCAGATGGAAATGCTATTTGGAATCTTGATCATTTTTCCTGCAATATGTTCTGGTCTGTGACAGATGTAGCAGATTTCCTCGTACTCATCATCCTTCTTCTCATCACTCTCCTGTGCATCTGCCGTGGTGTTTACCACTTCCGCACTCTCTGCTTCCGTTGTATGTAAATTATTGTCAGAGGCTGCCGGCTCTTTGTTCTCTTCTCCGTCGATCACCTCTCTGAAATCATTATCTGACATTGAAATCTCCTTAATATCCCTGAAATTGCTTTCTGTTTTCGTCGCCCTCAAAAAATGCGATGGGTTTATTATAATTCAAATAAAAATGAATCACAACTAATTTGGCAAGATTTCATTTTTATTTAAGATATTTTCTTTGAAAAGCATACTAATATTTGACCGTCCGGATTTTATGGGTTAGAATACAGCTACACACAAAAAAACTTTCGGAAAGGTGACTCATGTATACAAAAGAAACCTCTTTTAGCAGACGAATGAAACAGGCAGAACAGCATGCTGCCTCACTGCTGCAGCAAATTCTGATCTTCGTTTTGATTTTCCTTGTCATTTTTATGATGGTGCAGATCCAGAATCTACATGGAACTGCCCACGTGGTAAACTATGCCGGTCTTGTGCGCGGAGCCACGCAGCGTGAAGTCAAGCTTGAGATTACCGGAACTGCAGATGACATGCAGATCGAATATCTGGATAAAATTTTGTCCGGTTTAAAATATGAAGATGGAAATTATAATCTGGTAAGCCTGAAAGATCCTGCTTACCAGCAGTGTCTGGACAATCAGATTGAATATTGGGAACTACTGAAAGAAGAGATTTATACTGTTCGTGAAAAGGGCTATGAAAACACCAATGTTGTCTCAATGAGTGAAACTTATTTTGAATATGCCGACGAGACGGTGACTGCTGCCGAACAGTACTCGGAAAAGATCGCAGCACGTATCCGGCTGACCGAGATTATTTCTGCGCTTGATATACTATTGTTAATCTTTTTGATCGTCCAGCAGCAGATCCAGCACATTCAGGCCGTCAGGGAAAATCATATTTTATCCAAGAAAGCCTACCTGGATGTGCACACCGGACTTCCAAACAAAAGCCGCTGTGAAGACCTTTTGAACACTTCCGGTTTTATCACTGAGCCGCTGTGTTTTGTTATGTTCGACTTAAATAATTTAAAAGAAGTGAACGATACCCTTGGACATGCTGCCGGGGATTCGATGATCGCCAATTTTGCCCACATTTTAAGAAAGGTAGTTCCTGAAAAAGATTTTGTCGGCAGATACGGCGGTGACGAATTTATCGCTATTTTGTATGACACCACCTCCGCGCAGGCAGACGAACTGTTGGAAAAACTACATGCTACGATCAAACAGTATCATTCCAGCAATATGCCGGATGCGATCAGTTACGCCTATGGTTACAGCTACTCCATGAATTACAAAGATTGTACGCTCCGCAATCTGCTTGACAAAGCAGACCATGAAATGTATCTGAATAAACAGGCACAAAAAAAGAAACGATAAGCCGTTTCTTTTTTTGTATTTCTCTATCATTTACGGATTTGCAGTTCCATTTCCGGCATTCCCACCGGTTCCGTTGGTATTCTCTGCATTTCCGCCGGTTGCATCGTTTGTGAGATCATTCACACCATTTTCCACACCATCGATCACATCTTTGCCGGCATCGCCAACACCGTCCACTACATCCTCGATCACGTTGCCGTTATCATCCACACGGTTGTTGTCCTTGTCCTCTGTGGTGTCAATATTATTTTTGTCATTGCCTGTGGTAGTGTCCGCATTGTTATTCAGACGGTTTTCCGTGCTTGTGTTTGTACCGTTTGTGCCATTATTTTTATCGTTTGCATTGTTATTTCCGCAGCCTGCGACAGCACTCAACGATAACATAAGCATCATTCCAGCCAAAAGTAATTTCCACTTTCTCATAGTCATTTCTCCTTTTCTTTTACAGAGTATATTTTCTCTGTTCTTCAAAAATAGTATGACCATCGATTTTTTTCTTATACATATTCTGTAAAAAAATTTAATTTTGTGGATAATACCCCAGTTCTCTTGATAATTCTTCCTGTACTTTTTTCACATCCACGGCAAGTTCTTCCACGCGCTCTCTCGTCATACGGCTGACCGGTCCGGAAATGCTGAATGCATATTTCACTTCCTTGCTGTAACCATGCAGGCAGGCAGCGATACATCGCACGCCCTCCTCGTTCTCCTCGTCGTCTAACGCATAACCGTTCTTACGGACTTCCTCTAACACCTGCATCATCTCGTCAATGTCAGTGATCGTCTTATCCGTTTTCTTCTCAATAATGCTCTCGTTCCAGATCTGTTTTACTTCTTTCTCCGGAAGCGTTGCCATGATCGCCTTGCCCACACCGGAACAATACATCGGATGCACCATGCCGACGTGTGATACCATGCGGATCGTGCCAACTTTTGCTTCAATTTTATAGATGTACAAAATGTTGTTGCCTTCCCGCTGTACAAGATGCACTGCCTCCCCACTGATATCGGACAGGCGCTCCATATAAGGTTTTGCGATCTGTAAAATGTCGGTACGCTCTAAGATTTTTCCCGCCATGCTCACGATTTTGTAAGAAAGCATGTATTTCTGCGTTGTCTCGTCCTGTTTTGCATACCCCATATAGATCAAGGACATTAATAAGCGGTGGACCGTACTTTTGTGAAGTCCGAGTTCTGTGCTGATCTCCATTAACCCCATCTCGCCATGCTCTGCTAACATCTCAAGCACCTGGAAAATTCGTTCTGCAGACTGCACCGGATTTTTTGTTTCTTTTTCTTCTGCCATCGTAGGTGTCCCTTTCTTCCTGTTCACAATATAATTCTGTAAAATCAAAAAAACTCTGGATTTACCTATATGTTTCATATTTCAGATTCTCGTTTCATATTGTGGAACTTTCTTTTTTCTCATATTAACAGCTACTATTAGAAATGTCAAGGGAATTGAGTTGGAACTATTGACATCCGTTTTTCTGATGTTATAATAAAATCGTACCGTTTTATGGAACATTGTTTCGTATAATGGAACTTTATATTAGAACACAATCATCCAAAACATGGATGAGAAAATAAGAATGATAAGGAGAATCATCATGAACAAAGTATTAGAAGAGATTTCCAAAATTGGTATTGTACCTGTTATCGCCCTGGATCACGTAGAGGACGCTGCTCCTTTAGCAAAAGCATTATGTGACGGAGGACTTCCTTGTGCAGAGGTTACATTCCGTACTGCTGCCGCTGAGGAATCTATCCGTATTATGGCTGAGCAGTTCCCAGAAATGTTAGTAGGTGCCGGAACCGTTCTTACTACAGAGCAGGTTGACCGCGCTGTAAACGCCGGAGCAAAATTCATTGTAAGTCCTGGCTTAAATCCAAAAGTAGTGAAATACTGTGTAGAAAAAGGAATTCCGGTTACTCCTGGATGCTCTAACCCAAGTGACGTTGAAGTTGCTATTGAACTTGGTCTTGATGTTGTAAAATTCTTCCCTGCAGAGGCAGCCGGCGGATTAAACATGATCAAATCCATGGCAGCTCCTTATGTAAATATGAAATTCATGCCAACCGGCGGAATCAATGCGAAGAACCTTACAAATTACCTTGATTTCAACAAAATCATCGCATGTGGCGGTTCCTGGATGGTAAGCAAAGACCTTGTTGCTGCAAAAGACTGGGCTGGTATCACAGCACTCACAAAAGAAGCAGTTTCTACCATGTTAGGTTTCAAACTTCTTCACGTTGGTGTAAACAATGCATCTGAGGAAGCTGCTGCTTCTGATTCTGCAAAATTCGCTACATTACTTGGACAGGATGTAAAAGTTGGAAACAGCTCTATGTTTGTTGGTTCTCTTATCGAAATGATGAAAAATCCAGGACGTGGAACCTGTGGTCATATCGCAATCCAGACAAACTATCTTACACGTGCAATGTACCACTTAGAGAAACGTGGTTTTGTATTTGATGAGTCTTCTTTCAAATATGATGCAAAAGGAAATATCACAGTTGCTTATTTAAAAGATGAAATCGCCGGTTTCGCTGTACATTTCAACCAGAAATAAGACAGGAGACAGATTATGACAGATCAGAATTGTGCTTATTGTATGGAAGGTGACTTAGTTGCCCAGTTTGGCATTAAAATCTGTGAACTTCCATCCTCCAAAGTTTATTTATTTAAAGAACAAAGCCATAAAGGACGTGTGATCGTTGCCCATAAGAAACACGTCAGTGAGATTGTAGAGTTGACTGCCGAAGAACGCGCTGCTTACATGGAAGATATCAACCATGTAGCAGAGGCTCTTCACAAGGCATTCCATCCTCAGAAGATCAACTATGGTGCCTACGGTGACACCGGACATCATCTTCACTTCCATCTTGTACCAAAATACACAGATGGCTATGAATGGGGTGGCGTTTTTGCCATGAATCCGGGTGAAAAATTCCTGTCAGATGCAGAATATGCTTCCCTGATTGAAGAAATCCGCAAGTATTTATAACCAGAGTTTAACTTATGAACTGCCGCCTGTGGGTGGTGTTACGGATTTCCGCAGGTTATGTCAATTGCATGCCAGCAAAGTGTATAGAACTATAAAAAATAGAACTGTTTGTTTTCAGGAGCGCTTCCGCTTGTTGTCGCTGGCAA